>Ga0194132_10000020_pt1:0-57500 | contig 243984 bp, 218 predicted proteins | sample TA2KigOf80mmetaG_FD_148612 | JGI IMG/M metagenome (GOLD analysis project Ga0194132, IMG submission 148612) | Freshwater microbial communities from Lake Tanganyika, Tanzania - TA2015054 Kigoma Offshore 80m | ecosystem: Environmental > Aquatic > Freshwater > Lake | place: Tanzania: Lake...
GCCGATGCTGGGCATTTCTTCGACCTTTCCACTGCGATTCGCAGAGCAGGGCGACCGCCGGTCGCCCCTACGAGGCGGCGTCGAAGCGGATATCTGTTGCCTTCGCTCCGGAAGAGTTTCACTTCGATCGCGCCCCAGCGATGAATAATCCGGGCTAGGAATGCTTCGACAAGCTCAGCACGAACGGATTTGTCCCGACGATTTCAACCTCTGATCCGTTCGCCCTGAGCTCAGTCGAAGGGCTCCAAAGAATTTTCAACAACCTGCTAAACTAGGCTAATGCGCCGCACTGTAGAGCTTGTCGATAAAACCGCTATCATCTAACTTTTTTACAAAACGCGGTTCGGCCAGATCCTCGACTTTAAGTGACGCAACTTTCGGGTTTTGCACCGCCATCAGTCTTTGCGCGTTGCGCAAACCATCCAACGATGGATAAGGTTTGCGATTCAGCGTCGACAACAGGTCTAGATACCCTTCTTCGGCGGCCTGTCGATCGGCCAGGCGCAGATTCTTCATCATCGATTTCAAGACCACCGGCTTGTTCGCCGGTTGCTGGGTAAAGACCAAACTTTCCGCCAGCGCGGCGATGACCTTTTCGATCATCGCGCCTTGTTGGTCGAGATAGTTTTTCGCGACGCCCAAACCCAAGCCGGGAAAAGCCACGTTGCTCTGCGAGAGATCGGTCAAGGTGGTAAATCCTTTGGCAGCCAATCGGCGGCTCAGTGCCGGCTCAAGCGCAGCCCCGTCGATGCGGCCGGCTTCGAGCGCATGGGCGGTTGTCACCGGGTCGCCGGTTTGAATGAAAGTAATATTGTCTCGCTTGGGCTCCAGGCCGAGGGACTCCAAAGCGAGCATCGAATACATCCAAGTGCTGCCGACAATACTCTGCACGCCGAGCCTTTTGCCGCGCAGATCTTGCGCCTGCTTGAGATGGGAGTTGGTCATCAATTTCCAACTGACGCGGCTGGAGATGGAGCTGAGCATCTTGATGTCGATGCCTTGTGCAGCCGCACCCAGCACCGACACGCCGGAGGTAAAGGCCAGCTGGATTTCCCGCGCCATGATACTGGCGACCAGTGTCGGTCCGCCGCGGACCAAGATCACTTGCGCTTCAATTCCATGCTTTGCAAAGATGCCTTGCTCCTGCGCCAGCCAAAGACTTAGCGCACTGCTGCTAACCGACGCCGTGCCGATGTTCACGCGCACCGGCGCTGATGCCACCCAGCTTGTGCCGCTCAGTACCATCGCAGAAAACCAGCAGAGAACCAGCCTTGCCAATCGAGATCTCATGATTTCCAACCGCTTTGCGACACGGCGCTATTTACCTTTCCTCAGTTGATCCAACAAGGCTTGGATCGGTTTGAAATCCATCCACTCGGGGCGGTTGATAAAAAGATACTCCTTGTCTTTGCGCCGGTGCGCCAAAGACGGCAGCACTTCCAGCGGCAGATCTTCGCGCAGCGAGCCGACCCGCAGCTCGTCGGTATTGGCGAGGCGAAACGCGATCTGCCCCTCCTGTGACAGGAACCAATTGATAAATACTCTGGCGGCGCTGGGGTGAGGATGGCGATTCATCAGCACGATGGAACCTGAGCCGGAGCCGATGCCCGGCGCTTCGGTGATCGCGTAGGGATTGAGTTCCTTCACGGGCAGTCCTTGCATCTGCGCGCGGTCGATGCGCCGACAGAGAAAACAGATGGGAAATTTGCCTTGCGACAGCCAGTCAGTGCCCTGGCGCAGGTCGCGGAAGAACGTCGGCTCCATGTCTTTGTAGATCTTCTCGATAAATTTCGGGCCTAACTGCGGGTGATGAAAAACATACGCCAACGCTGTCGAGCCCTGGTTGGCGTTCATCTGCAAGACTGCATATTTGCCTTTCCATTGCGGTTGCACCAAGTCCCAGGCGGACTTGATTTCTTTCTCATTGACGATGGAGGTGTTGAACGACAACGGCGGGCCGTAGAGAGCGCTTTCGTACATAAAATTGTATTGCCCCTCGGGGTCGACGTAGTGGTGCTTGCCCTGCCACCACTTGGAAAGATCGGTGACGTTGGGATGCACCAACGCCGGCGGCATGGGATCGAGCACTTTGGCAGGGTAGAGGTTCAAGTGCACCGCGGTCGGCCCGGCAAGAAAGACGTCGGCGAGAAATTTTCCGGCGCGCCGCTCGGTGAATAATTTCGGAAACAGATCGCTGCCGCGGCCGACGGAAGTACCGACCAGCTTTATCTTGGGATAGCGCTTCTGGAACGCGCCCCAGATAATTTGCGCGTGGCCGATGGAATCGGTGGCGTAGACGGAGACTTCGCCTTCCTCTTCGGCGCGTTTGACCAGCGCGTCCCACTCTTGGGCCGTGACCGGGCGGACCTCCGCGGCCCAAAGGTGGGTGGCGTGGACCAGGGCCAAAAGCGATACCAAGATTAGATGGCGCCATGGGGGTGTCATTGGACTATTTTTCTTTTTTTTGCGCCCTTTGCGTTCTCTGCGCGAGACATTCCGAGGTTTGTTGCGGAGGGGACGCGTCCGCGCTCCCGCGGGAGCGCGGACGCTCAGCGGCCTTACCCGTGATTACGTCGGTCGCAGATCGAATCGATCAGCGCTGGTTTGCCTTTTTTCACTTGCTCGATGGCGCGTTTCAGAGCGGCTTGCATATCGTCGCCGCTTTCGATGGGTCCTTCGGCGTACCAGCCCATCGATCTCGCCAACCCGGCGAAGTCGGGATCTGGCCCGTAAAGATCCATGCCGATGTGGGCGCGGTTGGGGTCGGTGCCGCGGGTGCGCGCCAAGACTAACTGGTGGTTCCAGTCGTTGTAGTAAGCGCGGTTGTTGAACATGACGACCAGCATCGGGATTTGATACTTCGCGGCGATCCAGAGTGCGCCGGCGTCGAACATCAAGTCGCCGTCGGGTTGTAGGTCTACCACCAAACGCCCGGTGCCTTTGTTCGCCAGCGCGACGCCGAGCGACAGACCGATCTGCGTGCCGGTGCCGAGCTCGCGGCCGCCGTGGCAGTAGGGCCGGTCGAAGTTCCACAGTTTTTTGCCCCAGGTGCCGAGATCGCCGGCGGTGAGCACCCAGTCTTCGCCCTTGATCGCCTGCCACACTTCGGAAGCGAGGCGCGGCACGGTCATCGGTTTTTGATCCCAGTGCTCCTGCGCCTGCTTTGCCCACTTGGCTCGGTTTTCCGCATGACGCTTGCCGATCGCCTCGGCGCGCTTGGCGATCTTTTCTTTGGAGCCGGGGATTTTGGCGAGGCGTTCTCTGACTAACCTAGTCAGCTCGGGCACAGCGGTGACCGGATCGGCGATCATGCGCTGCTGAGCATAATAGGGCCGCGCGTAGTCCATGGACCATTTGCTGGTCTCAATATCGGTGAAGCCGATGTCGATCCACGTCGCAGTGGCCGGCACTTTGTTGACGACGGTGCGTGTGGCGATGTCGCGCACATGGGTCGGCTTCTCAAAGTCGGCGATGTCGAGCGTCAGCACGGCGTCGACGCCTTCGTAGCAACCCTCGGGGTCCATGGTGAGATTGAGCCGATGATCGGTGGGGAAATTCAAGCGCGAGCCGACATCCCACACTGAAGCGCCGAGGGTCTCGGCGATGTCGATAATATGCTGCCAGCCATGGGGTGGCCGGGCCGCGAAATCGGCGATGATGGCGACGCGATTGGCGGCGGCGAGCGTGTCAGCCGCCTTGGCGAGCGCGACCGGATCGGCCGCCGGCGGCGTCGGCACGTCGATGGCACCGGGCATTGGCATCTCGACCTCGTGATCGAGTACAGCTTCCTGCAGACCGGCGTCGTAGCACATGTAGATCGGCCCCTGACGCGCGCTCATCATGATCGAATAGGCCCGCGCAAAGGCGCCGGGCACACCGTCGACGGTGGACGGCTGGTAATCCCATTTGACAAAGTTGCGGATCGCTTCGCCCTGCACGTTGGCGGTGTGAATCCAGTCGATGAACGGGCGGCGCTTCGGTTCGGCGAGCGGACCGGTGGCGCCGATGATAAAGACCGGCGCGCGGTCGAGGTACGAATAGTAAATGCCCATGGGCGCGTGCAGCAGGCCGACTAAATTGTGCACGATGGCGATCATCGGTTTGCCCTTGGCGCGGGCGTAGCCATGGGCGATCTGCACGGCGATCTTCTCATGCTGGCAGGTCAGCATCGGCGGCTTGTTCTCGCCGTAGTTTACCAGCGAGTCGTGCAAGCCCCGGTAACTGGCGCCGGGGTTGAGCGCGATATACTCAAAGTCATACTTTTTGATCATGTCGACGATCACGTCGGACTGATACTTCTTGTCGGATTTTTTGACTGTCTCTTCCATCCAGATCTCCTTCTTAGAAATCGTTGCTCGTTGATCGTGAATCGAGACTCGTTGATCGTGTTTCGTGGCTCGTGCTTGTTCGCTATCACCAACTACGAATCACGATCCACGATTAACGATCATTCCTACGCGTTTTCGCCGCGGCGCCAGACGATCGCGTCGACCAGCGCCGGCTTGCCGGCTTTCACCCGCGCGATAGCACGTTTCACTGCCGGGCCGACTTCGTTCGGGTCTTCGATCGCGCCTTCGGTGTACCAGCCGAAGCCCTTCGCGATATGCGCAAAGTCGGGCGGCGGTGCTTCCAGGTCCATGCCAATATATGCCCGCTGCGGATCGGTGCCGCGCTGGTGTGCCATGTGGATCTGGTGCGCCCAGTCGTTGTAGTAGGCGCGGTTGTTGTACATGATGATCAGCATCGGAATGTTGTATTTGATCGGCGTCCAGAGCGCGCCCAGGTCGAACATTAAATCGCCGTCCGGCTGCAGGTCGACGACGATTTTGCCCGTGCCTTTGTAGGCCAGCGCCGCGCCAATCGACATGCCGATCTGCGTGCCGGTGCCAAGCTCGCGCCCCAAATGACGATAGGGTTTGTCGAAGTCCCAAACCTTGTGCACCCATTCTTTCAGCGTGTTCGCCGTCAGCACCCAATCTTCGTCTTTGATCACCTGCCAGATTTCGTACGCCAAGCGCGCCTCGGTCATCGGCTTTTCGTTCCACTGCTCTTTGACCTGGTCCTGCCACTTTTGCCACTGACGGTCATGCTTTTCACCGATGGCTTTCTTGCGATCGGCTATTTTCGACTGCAAAGCCTTGTTGCCGTCGACGCGTTTTTTCACCGCCGCGCTCAGCGCGGGGATCGTCAGCGTGCTATCGCCCAACACGCGATGATCCCAATTGTGATGCTTATTGTAGTCGGTGGCCCACTTGCTGATCTCGATGTCGGCCAGGCCGATATCGATCCACTTGCAATCCAGCGCAGTAACAACGGTGATCTCGCGCGTCTGCGTATTCAACTTATGCGAGCCGCGCGTCCAGTCGACGACGTCCAGTGCGGCAATCACATCGACGCCATTGAAAGCGTCACCGTGGAAGCTCACGCTCAGCGGATGTTTGTTGGGGAAGCCCAGCCGCTTGTTAATGTCGAACGCCGAAGCGCCGACGGTTTCAGCCAGCTCGACGGTCGAGGTAAAGCCATAGGGCATGCGTGCGGCGTATTCCGTTAGCAATAGAGGATTGTTAGCCGCGACGAGCATATCGGCCGCCTGCTCAATGGCCGCCGGCTCGGGCGCCACGCGCGACGGCACTTTCACTTTGTAGTTTGGCACGTCGACTTTTTCTTTGAGCGGCGCCTCCTGCATGGCGGAGTCGTAGACCATATAGACCGGCCCCTGCGGCTCGCTCATCATGATCGAATAGGCGCGCGCGAAAGAGTCCGGCACGCCGTGAATACTGCCGGGCTGGTAGTCCCATTTTGTGAATTGGCGCACCGCGTCGCCCTGGGCGAAGGCCGTGTGAATCCAGTCGATAAACGGCCGGCGATATTTTTCGTCCATCGGCCCAGTGGCGCCGATGATAAACACCGGCGAGCGGTCGATATAGGAATAATAAATTCCCATCGGCGCGTGCAGCAGGCCGACGACGTTATGCACAATCGCGATCATCGGCTTGCCGCTGGCTTTGGCATAGCCGTGGGCGATTTGCACCGCAATTTTTTCATGTTGGCAGAGCAACATCTCCGGCTTGTTCTCGCCGTAGTTCACCAACGAGTCGTGCAAGCCGCGGTAGCTCGCGCCGGGATTGAGCGCGATGTAAGGGAAGTCGTACTGCTTGATCAGGTCGACGATAATGTCGGATTGCCAGCGGTCTTTGGATTTTTTGATGTCGTCGGCCATATTAGTACCCTCGCCAATGTCGGGGCGATTCATGAATCGCCCCGACGAGATTTTCTCCGAGCCTCTTTAGTTATCTGGGAACGGGTGGCGGTTCAAGGGTACCCAGCCGGTAGAAACCCTCCAAGTTCCCGTAGGTTGGGTTAGCGCAGCGTAACCCAACGTCCCCTCCATAACCGTTCATCGGAGTCGGGTTACGCGTTGCTAACCCGACCTACACTCTGTCATTCTGAGCCAAAGGCGAAGAATCTGCTCCATGCAAATGCGCGAAACAGCAGATCCTTCGCTTGCGCTCAGGATGACACTTTCCACGCTTACAACCCCAGATAAGCCCGACGCACTTGCTGATTGTCGAGCAGCTCATTACCGGAGCCCGACAACACGATTCTGCCATTTTCCAACACGTACCCGCGCTGGGAGATTTTCAATGACGCCGCAACGTTTTGCTCTACCAGCAAGATCGTCATCCCCCTTTGATTGAGCGCAGCGATGGTGCGCAACACCTCCTGCACGACTGTCGGGGCCAGGCCGAGCGACGGTTCATCGAACATGATCAGCTCCGGACAGCCCATCAGGCAACGGCCGATAGCAAGCATCTGCTGCTCGCCGCCGGAGAGCGTGCCGGCGAGCTGCTTGCGGCGCTCGGCGAGTCGTGGAAACAGGACCAAGACTTCTTCCATTGTTTGCTTCGCTTTCGTCCTGGCTCGGGGAAGCTGCGCGCCCATGGACAAATTTTCCAGCGTCGTCAGCGAGGGAAAGAGCTGGCGCCCTTCGGCCACTTGGCCGATGCCCAGATTGCAGATCTCGTGTGGCTCACTCCCGGTGATGTCAGAGTTATCGAAAATAATCCGCCCGGCGTGGCTCCGCTCGATGCCGGAAATTGCGCGGATCAGCGAGGTCTTGCCGGCGCCATTGGCGCCGACGATGGCGACGATCTCACCTCTGAGAACATCGAGCGACAGTCCTGCGAGCGCCTGCGCGTCGCCGTAGTACAGATCTAAATCGCGGATTTCCAGCAGCGCGCTCACGACACGCCGCCCTCGCCAAGATAGCTTTCAATGACAGCGCGATCACGCACGACCTGCTCCGGCGTACCCCTGGCGATCGCTTCCCCGTGGTGCAAGACGATCACTTTCTGGGCCAGCGCCATCACGGCGCGCATGACGTGCTCGATGAGAAGGATCGTAATGCCTTCGCGCTGGTTCAGGTCGCGCAGGAAATCAACCATCTCGTCGCACTCCGTTGGTCGCAGGCCAGCCATCACTTCGTCGAGCAAAAGCAGTTTTGGCCGCGTCGCCAGGGCGCGTGCCACTTCGAGCCGCTTGCGGTCCGGCAGAGTCAACGCTGACGCCGGCGCATCGCGCTTGGCCGCAAGGCCGAGCCGTTGAAGCACGGCATCGGCATGGCGCCGTGCTTCGGCAACGTTCGGCGCGCGCAGCAGCGCGCCGATGATCACGTTATCCAGGACGGTCAAACCGGCGAACGGTTTGACGATCTGAAAAGTGCGGCCAACGCCGGCGGCGCACACCTGCTCGGGCCGCAGTCCGTCTACGCGCCGATCCGCGAAACAAATTTCACCTGAATCGGCGGCGAGCGCGCCGGCGATGAGATTGAACAGCGTGGTTTTGCCCGCGCCATTGGGACCAATCAACGCAGCGATGGCGTTTTCTTCGACTTCGAAAGACACGTTCGCCACCGCGCGCAGTCCGCGAAAGGATTTGCTCACCTGTTTGACTTCTAACAATGAGGTCATTTTGAATCCAAACTCTGCGCCCCGGCGTCTCTGCGCGAGACATTATCAATCCCCAACTTCCTGGCCAGCGGACTCCACACACCGTGCGGCAGAAAAATAATCACAAAGAGCAGAATCACCCCGTAAACCAGTTGTTTCAATCCGGCGAACTGCCAGCCCAACGCGGTCATCAGCTCAGTGGCGATTTCCGCGAGCAGCGTCAACAGCGCCGCGCCGATCACCGGCCCAAAGAGCGTGCCGAGCCCGCCGATGATCGGCCCAAGGATGATCTCGATGGAGCGGCCGATGTGAAAAATCTGCTCCGGGAAAAGATTGTTGTAGTAAAGCGCGATAAACACCCCGGCAACGCTCGTCAGCGCCGCGCTCAATATCATCGCCAGCATCTTCCATTTGAAAACGTCGATTCCTAGCGCCCGCGCCGCTTCTTCGTCCTCGCGGATCGCCTGCCAGTAAAAGCCTGGGCGGCTTTTGAGCAGCCACGAACACAAAACCAACGCCGCGCCAGCTAACATGAGTGCGCCGTAGTAGAACATTGCCGGCGGGCCGCGCAGGTTGAGGAGATCAAGACTTTCGCGTTGGGTAACTTTCAAAAACAGCCCACCGGAGCCGCCGACCCAAGAGAAGTGATCAAAGCCGATGCGAGTGAATTCGGCGAAAGCGATCGTGAGTAGCGCAAAGTAGACACCGGAGATGCGATAACGAAAAGCAAGAAAACCGATGAACGCAGCGATCAGCGCGCACAGAAAAATCGCCAGCCATAAACCGAGCCACGGACCGATGCCGTAGTGAAAATACAGCGCTGCCGCGGCGTAGCCGCCGACGCCGAGGTAGAGCGCATGGCCGAGAGAGAGCTGACCGGCAAAGCCCATCAAGATATTCCATGCTTGTCCGGTGTAGGCGAAGAGCAGAATCAGCGTCGCCAGCGACAGAACGTAGCTGCTAGCAAAGGCAGGAAGCAAAAGCAGACCGGCAAAGAGGGCGATCAGCGCGCCCGTCGCGCGCGCGTTCACGATCTGTGGCCAAGCAAACCTTGCGGGCGAAACAGCAGCACGACGATCAAGAGAGCGAAGCTGAACATCGATTTCGCCGACGGCACGATGAAAAGGCCCGCTAGAGCTTCGCTGACACCGATGAGCACACCGCCGAGCAACGCACCGGTCATAGAGCCCAGGCCGCCGACGATCACGATGACAAAAGCGAGCAGCGTATAGGCAGGTCCGAGGTTAGGCGTCAGATCGACCAGCAGCGTCATCATGCAGCCCGCCACCGCCACACAGGCGGAGCCAAGTCCAAAAGCGAGAGCATAAAGTTTTTTTACGTCGAGGCCGACAACTCGCGCGCCGAGCCAATTGTCCGCGCAGGCGCGAATCGCCGTGCCGGTAAACGTAAAACGAAAAAAGCCAAACAGCGCCGCAGCCGTCGCGGCAGCTACCATGGCCGCATAAAGCTTGCCGCGATCGATCAAAAGCGGCCCGATCTCGATCGACTGGAGCAGCGCGTCAAGCTGCACGCTGCGCGCGTCGGGCCCAAAGAGGATCAAGAGCAAGTTCGTCATGATCACCGCGATGGCGAGCAGCAAAATGAATTGCGAGTGCTCCGGCCGAGTGATGAACGGTTGGATCACCGCACATTGCAAAAAGTAGCCGAGCACACAGAAAGCCGCGGCAATGGGAATGACGGTGATAAACGGATCAAGCTTAAGTCCCGCAAATAACATAACCGCCGCGTACATCGCGATGGTCATCATTTCGCCGTGGGCGAAGTTGACGACGCGGGCGACGCCGAAGATGACGGACAGGCCGAGGGCCATGAGCCCGTAGACGAGGCCGGTGAGGACTCCGGAAATGATAACGTTAGTAAAGTTGATCGGATCGAGCATTATTGCCACACCGGCAAAACGCCCTCACCCCAACCTTCTCCCATCGGAATGGGCGAGGGAGTCGGAGGGTCCGAGTTCCCTCGCCCGCGCATCGCGGGAGAGGGCGGAGGGTGAGGGCAATTCCTACGCGCGTTTGTAGTCTGCCCACGGAAAGTTTGGTTTAGCTTCGGCGGACGCGGATGGCAGCACCACCACCGGCTTCTGCCCTTGATTCTGTATGCACGCCGACAAATTCCCTTCGACCTGCCCCTTGGCGTTGAACTTGATCGGCCCGCCGATCATCATCCGATTCTTTATTTCAGTCTGGCGGATCGCTTCGGTGAGCGGTTGGGCATCGGTGGATTTCGCTCGCTTAAAAGCATCGGCGGCAATCAAGATCGCCTCAAATGTATAGCCGACGTTGAGCGCGTGAAAGCGCAGCTGATCCTTGGGATTTTGTTTGCGAAACGCCACGTCCACTGATTTCGTCAGTGCTGCTTTGGGATCGAACCACGGTACGTTGGAGATGCAGCCCTCGGACAATTTGCCGAGGGTTTGAAAAAATTGATTCTCGTACATGCCAGGAGAGCCGGGACTGATGATGCCCATGATGTTCCAGCGCTGCTTGATGATCTCGCGCCGCAAAATGATCGCGTCGTTCAAGCGGCAGACCAGCAGTAGAAAATCGGCCTTGGTTGCTTTGGCTTTGGTTACTTCGATGGCGAGGTCGTTGGCGGCAGGATCGTAGGAGATGGTTTCGACGATTTTGAACGGCAGATTGAGCTTTGGCGCGATCGCACCGATCGCTTTCGCATTGGCTTGTCCGAAGGTGTCGTTGACGTGCATGAACACGGCGGTGCGCGGCGTCGTGCCAGAGGCTTTGAAGAGGTCCTCGCTCAGCGCGAGGCCATTCTGCACCAGCTCGGTGGCGATCGGAAAATTCCTGAAAACAAACTTGTAGCCCTGCTCGGTGATCTGCGGCGCTGCGGCGATATTGATCACGAACGGCACGCCGCGCTGCTCCGCGACCTGCGCGATGGCAGCGGCGGCGCCGGAGTCGAACGGACCGACGAGGCAATGCGCGCCGTCTTGAATTAGCTTCTCCGCTCTCGTGCGCGCCGTGTCGACGTTGGTCTCGGTATCGGCATTCATCAATTCGACGTCGACACCGAGTAATTCTTTGATCACGCCCGGCGCGAGATCGGCGCCTTTTTGGCAGGACTGGCCGATTAGGCCCTGCAAGCCGGATTTGGGCAACAACACGCCAATTCTTAGTTTGTTCGATTGCGCCTGGACGATATTGAACGGCGCCAAAGTCGCAGCACCCGCGGCGAGAAGCAGTTTGTTAAATTGTCGGCGATTCATAGTCAACCGAAACAGTACTGACGCAGAAGTTTGCTGTCAATCTAACGATATCTACGGATGGTTTACGTGTGTGAATTGGTTGTCTTCGTAGGGTGCGCCGTGCGCACCCTGTTGCCTCTTGCCTACTGCCTTTTAGATTCTGAATTCCTTGACAGCATCGTCATTCAACTCGACGCCGAGTCCCGGCTTCTCGTTCATGGTCACCCAGCCGTCGGCCAGCTTGGGCAGCTCTTTGTAAACGGCGTTGACCGTCAACCAATTGTTGACGTGGATCTCGGCGCGCCAACCATTGGGCACGGCGGCGTGCAAATGAAAATCAAAATGATCGCCGTTGCCGATGGGCAAATTAAAGGCTTGCGCCAGGCCCGCAGCCTTCATGCCCATCGTGAAGCCGCCGACAGACAGCACATGGATGTTCAAAAAATCCACTGAATCTTGCCGCACCATGTCGGCGAGCTTATAAAAATTCTCCCACTGGCCGGCGGCGATCGGAATGCTGGTCTGCTTGCGTAATTGCGCCAAAAGATGCGGATCATTGTGCACGATCGGCTCTTCGAACCAGGTGAGATTCAACGGTTCGAATGCTTTGCACCAACGCACCGCGGTGTCGAACTTCATCAGACAATTGCTATCAGCCATTAACTCGACGTCGCTGCCGACGGCGTCGCGCACGGCTTTCATGCGCGAGACATCTTCCGCCGGATTGTCCGATCGATGCTCGGCACTGGCGCCGCCAGGGTCGCTTTCGCCGCGGATGTTAACGCGGCCGACTTGAACTTTGAGCCGGCTCTGGCCGCTGGCAACCCAATGCTTCGCCGCGGCTGCCAACTGATCGCGATCATAAGCACGCAAGCCGAACGTGATGTACGCGGGAATCATCTTTTGCGCGCCGCCAAGCAGCCGCCACACCGGTGTGTTGTAATGCTTGCCTTTGATATCCCACAGCGCCACGTCGATGGCGCTGACCGCATAGTTCCAAACGCCGCCATGGGCGCGGGTGTTGAACTTCCAAAGCATCTGATGCATCAGCCGCTCGTTTTCCAACGGATCTTTGTCTTTCAAGAACGGCAAAAGCTCCTGCTTGATCGCCGCGACGGTGGCGGCGTGCAGAAAACCGCCGATCTGCGAGAGGCCGACGAGTCCGGTATCGGTCTTGAGTTGGAGCAGCCGCACAGCGGTGCGCAGCGGCTGCTTGAACAGCGGTGGCGTGACCGGGATGTTTTGCAGTTCGATGATTTCGATGTCGGCGATTTTCATTTGTGTTCCCTTCTCGACAAGAGCATCTATCCCAAGTGCATCGCTTCGACGGCCCTCACCCTAGCCCTTTTCCAGAGCACGAGGCAACTCGGAGGCAACGGAAACTCGGCTACTCTTCGACACAGTTGAGCAACATCATGAGCCGACTCGCGTTAGCTACTTTGGCAACTCCCCAGCCGGCTTCGACTAGCTTTCCCTGCCGGCTCTCATCCATCACTCCTTCACAACACGAGCTTACTTTTCCTTCCAAATCTCCATCGCTGATCGGATTCTCCGGGCCGCCTCGATAACGCTCGTCGGCCCAGCCTGCGACTTGCTTGCCGCTTTTCAACTGAATCGCAATACGCGAACGCATTTTGTCGAAGCCCATCTTTTCGATCTCGGGATCGAGCTCAGTGGTGATCTTCTTTTGCATGGCTTGCATCGCGGCGGAGCCGACGAACTCGTCGGAAAATTCTTTCTTGCCGGCTTTGCGCGCGAGCGCGATCATTGCCAGCGCCGCCGGTAGAGAAAACTTCGCTTGCAGGTGATTCGCCGCGATTGGGTATCGGATGGGGTTCAGGATATTGGAACCAGCATAGACTTTCACGGAATCGATTTCTTCTGGTTTGATGTCGTTCTCGCTGACCAGATTCAACATCAAATCGATGGTCGGATGCGTCAGGACGCCGCAGGGATAGGGCTTGATCGACACGCCCGGCTCCACAATCGTCCAGGTTTTGCCGAAGCTCTGCGAAACTTTTTCCGGACTCACTCCGCCACCGGCGACGGCGAAATAGCCCCAGGGGCCGTCGAGCGCGTCGGGATCGGCGGTAAATCCGCGGGCGGCGAGCAGCGCGGCGGTGACGCCGTTCTCGGCGGCGCGGCCGACGTGCAGCGGTTTGGTCATCGTGCCAAAATTGCAGCGGATGCCGGCGGCAAAGCTGGCGGCGATGCCGAAGCCGCTTCGAAGCTGATCCCCTTTCAAACCCAAGAGTTTCGCTGCGGCGGCAAACGCGCCGAAGGTGCCAACCGTGCCACTGGAGTGAAAACCACGCAAGTAATGCTGCGGCAGCATCCACTCAGAAATCTTGCACTCGACTTCGAAGCCGGTGAGAAACGCGAGCATAAACGTCTTGCCATCGATGTTGCCGAGCTTCTGCGCCATGACCAGCGTGCTGCTCAGCGGCGGAATCGTCGGGTGGGTGAGCAACCCGTACACGTGGGCCGGATCGATGCTCACTTGGCTATCGTCCCAATCATGCGCGTGACCCGCCGTGCCCAGTACCCGCGCCGCCATCGGCGCCGGCACTTTAGTTTTGCCGCGGCTCAAAAGCAGCGCATCGGGTCGGCCGCCGATCTGTTCGGCCTCTTCGACGAGAATCTGCACCGTATGTTCTTCGGAGCCGGCAACGAACAGACCCAGTCCGTCGAGCAAACAGCGTGTGCCAATGCGCACCGCTTCGGCTGGAATTGCATCGAATGTTACACTCTCGACGAAGGCTGCGGCCGCAGCCGTGGTCTTGAGACCCGCAGGGATGGCGGCAAAAGGATTGTTATCTGCCATTGCGAAATTCTTTCTGCATAATCAGTCGACAACTTCGGAAATATAATAATCCAAAAACCGCCGGTGCACGTCGGCGCGCCGTTCGTTGCGCGCCATTTCTTCGCACTCCTGTAATGAGTGGGTTTTCACTTGGCCCAGCGGCGCGGCGATGATTTGCAGCCTGGCGCTGCGCACCAGATCGATGCCGTGGCGCAGGAGCTGATCCAAGCTCGTCGCTACCACTGTGCCACCGTGGCCGCGCAGCAGCACAGCGACTTTGTTGCCCAGGGTCTGCGCCACTTTGTCGCCGAGCCCGGCGTTGCGGATCAACACCGGCGAATCGTAGATCGGCGTGCCGCGGTAAAACGCCACACCGCAGTTGCCGATGACTTTAATCTGTTGGCCGGTAGCGGCGACAGCGACCAACTCGTCAGCATGGTAGTGCAAAATGCACTGGACGTCGGCCCGCGCTTTGTAGATCGATGTATGCATGGCGGTTTCGCCATTGGGCACGCCGAAGCCGTCGAGTTTGTTGCCGTCGGCATCGAGAATGATCAAATCGCGCACCGCCACTTTACCCGGCGGCATGTGCGGTGTGCTGAGGATTTTATTGTCTGGCAACCGCGCCGTGATGTGGCCGTAGCCGTCGATCAGGCCTTGGTGCTGCAATACCTTCGCGACCATTACTACTTTGTCTTTGAGTGCGTCCAGGGGCTCGATCATCTATTCCTCCGGGGAAGATTATTTAACCGCAAAAAGCGCGAAGCGGGCGCGATGAATCGCACCCCTACATTTACCCGACTCTCCCTTTGCGTCCTTTGCGCCTTTGCGCGAGGCATTCCGATTCTTTACACAACGTTCGAGCGTTTCAGAAAGTCGTCCCACAGCTTGGCCATGTCGCTGGCTTTGGCGTCCCACTCTTCGCGCGGGCTGAGCGGCTCGTCGTAGTGTTTGGGAAATAGGATGTGTACTTCGCTTTTCGGGATCAATTTACCGAGCGTTTCACCGGTCAGACGGCCGTGGGTGAGATCGTTTCCCGGAATAATGCACGCCGGCACTTTGATGGACTTAAGCTCCGCTTCGGTGGCGCCGATCACCGGCAGATCGATGCCTTTGAGAAAATAATCTTTCCAGTGCGACATCACTTGAATGAAGCGCGCTGGCTCCATTTTCATAAGTACATCGCGATTCTGCGGCCGCGCGGCGATGCGCTCTTTCCAGTGCTCCATCTCGCATACCGCGGCCATGCCGCCTTTTTGCGCTGCTGCGATGAATTGACCGTAATATTCCTCGGCAAGCCGCTCACAGGCGAAGCGGCCGCCGGTGACGCGCCAGAGCAAGAGCGCGCGCACCGATTCCGGATGGCGCAACGCGAACAACAGCGCCGTGCGGCAGCCCGAGGAGCTGCCGCCAACGATCGCCGGCAAGGCGCCCTGCTGCTTCATCAACTCGTGGACGTCGTCGGCCCAGATTTCATATTCCGACTCGGTGCCATCGATGCGCACTTCCGACGCCCCGGTGTTACGCCGGTCGAAGATCACGACTCGATAACCCTGGTCGGCCATTTTCTGCGCTTGGTATTCGATGCCGCTGATATCGCGCCTGCCGCCGGGGGACAAGGCGACCCAGGGACCGCTGGTGCCGACTATTTTGTAGTTCATGTTGACGCCGCGAACTTTAGCAATGGGCATTGGACACCTCCTATATTGGTGCAGTTGCGGTTGTTATGTCGCCGATTCATACGCAGCGTAGCGAACTTTACAAGTTTCGATCAGATGCGCTGCATGCAACGGCTCATTTCGTGATTCGTTCAATGATTTTCTCCAGGGCCGATTTCGCGCGGCGGTTGGCTGGTGATGCGCTGGCCACAGCGACGGTGTCCTGCAGAAATTCGAGCTGGTCAAGTACTGAGCGAAACTCGCGCGGCGATGCGCCTTGCCTGGCTTCGAGATAACCTTCGACGATGTCATCGACCTGGGAAGATAAATTGTTGTCCGCGAGACACCGCAACAGCTTGGCATCGACGGCGGAAACTGCATCCCAGCCATTGGGATTTGACTGGTTTCGTTTGCTTGCCTCGGCCTCCGCTTGCGCAAGTTTTTCGTGCACAGACCGAAGACTGGGTCTGCCCCCTTGAAGCTTGCTTAGAAGAATTTCACCGGCGAGCCAATTGTTGAGAGGATAGACCTCGATTGTCTTGCCTTCCTTCGACTTAAGCTTGTAGGCCCGCTCGTAATGGTCGCGCATTTCGGCGACGCTTTTGGCCTTGGCAGCGCGCGTCGTCGCCAGTCGCGCTTCCCGTTTCGCGGCGCTGCCGAGTAGACTACGGCGCTCGCCGCTGTCTCCGAATAGCTTGATCAGCGCATCGACGCGTGATTTCGCATCCTCTATTGCTTGTTTCGCTTTCGTGTCGTCTAGTTCCCGTGCACTACGGACCAGAAGACTACACAACTGTTCAAACACAGCGATCGGCGCACGAGCCTCTTCGGCACCCAGGCTTTTCTCGTACCACTCGATCGCGGTTTTAAACGCGCTCAACTCGCCGTAGGCTCTGCCCATGCAGGCTTGAACATCGCCTCGATCGATCCAATTCGCAGGAGTCTTGGCACGGATGCCGTCGACCCGTTGCTGGATGTCCGCGACTTGACTCGCGGATGCGGTGGCGGCGTCTTCAGCGATGTTTTCCAACTCGACGAGCACTTCGCTGACCGAGGCGTAGCTGCTGTCGCTCTGTCCAGCGCCAGTGCGACCGTCAGTGCTCGCCAGGCTGAAGGACGGATCGCCGTAGCATTGATAGGCGCCCCAGGTGTTGACGTCGCGGTAGGCGTCAAAGATTTCACGGCGCGCCTTGTGCACGGCGGCGCCGAAGGCGGTCCCCGATAGAAATACGCTGTAAAAGATCTCGGCGAATTTTTGCGCCGCCTCATCATCCACCGCCCAGCCGGCCGCAACGACGGCGCGCACGCCCATGCGAATCAGCTCGGTGGCAAGGTTGGCCGCGAGGCCGGGAAAGTTGATATCCGCGGGCTTGCTTTCGGTCTTGCCAAGATGACAGCAGTTAACAAACACCAGCTCGGGAACAACCCGCATCTGACGAATCACCGCGGCCGTGAGAAATTCGTTCGTGCCGATCACCATGCCGCTGATTTTTTCGGACTTTTTGCATGGATCTTGTTCTTTTTCAGCGTCCATGACGAATTCGTAAACGCCGTGGCCGGCAAGATGAACAATGCGGTAATCGTCGGCGTAGAGCTTTTTGAGTATCTCTTCGGCGAGCTCTTTAGGCTTGTCATCGTCGGCCGTGACGGCGTCCAGGGCGCGAATGACCTCGGCAACCTCGTAGCCTACTTTTTTCAGTTGCGCAGCAACACTCATGGCTTCGTCAACCGCGCCGGGCAAAGCGACAAAGGCGCTCGGCGGATCGCCCACCACCAAGGCTTTCTGGCCCTGCGCTGTCAACACGCGCTCGCGAAACTGGCTTGATTGCAATTGACGCAGCATGCCGGCTTGCACCGACAAAGGCTTGGGCGCCTCCAGCGCGCCATTGCGATTGTTGGGATGGCGCTCCTGCATAAGTTCCCAGGGATAGCGCGCTGCCGCGTCGTTTAGAATGAGCACCATGTTTTGCTGTTCGGGAGCGCGTTGTTTTAATTCGTTTGGCACCAACATTTCGAACAGCGTCACCGCCACCGCCGGATCGGTGCTCGTATGACTAACCGCCTCTTCAATAAAACCGTCGACAATTTTTCGCTGCGTAGGTTGCAGGTAAGCCTGGGTGCGCGCTCGGTCGGTCAGCAGGTGATAAGCCAGGCGGCATTGGTCATCTTCGACGATCTGCAGCCGCTGCCACCAGCCGGGGTCTTCGCCAAAGCTGACGCGGCGGCGTCTCCCGCTGCGCGGAATGACCACCAGGTTACGGTCGATTTCGAAGCGGCGCGCCAGATCGGTATCGTTGCTCATGCGCCGTAGCGCGCGCACCGCCTGGATCGCCCGGTCCTCGTAAAGCTCGATGATCTCCAGCTCGTCAATGTAGAGGGAATTTCTTTCTTGATTCGCCGTCAGCGCTTCGTTGGCGTTGGCGACGCCGCGCAGGATCGCCGCCACCGCGTCATCGATCGAAACTCCGCCAGCGCCGGTGCCGATCAGGAGCGCGCTCAATTTGAGATTGTTTTGCCGCAGTTGCTGCTTGTCCTCCGCCACCGCCACCGCGTAGGCGCGCGCGCCGCGCGACACCGCCCGCCCCAGGCCGCCGGGAGAAAGTTTGCCGACCTGCCCGAGTCCGATAATGACGGCGCCCCTTGGCCGGGCCGCCGGATTTAACAGCACGATTTCGCTGTCCACGGGTCCAGCGTAGAGCCCTAGGCGCAGGCGCTCGCGCAAGCGCCCGTCGAGTGAACGATCGAGATGCGCCTCGGCGCTGACGATGGTATCGCCTTCGTAGTGCCCGACCATGACCGGATGGCGGGCAAAGCCCAAGTTGCTGTGGACGACGGTCACTTGCGCTCTCGGCAACTCTTTGCCGCAAACCTTGCGCTGCTTGCCCAGCGCGCTGCGAATCAGGGTCTCGCCATCGGGATGCATTGGCGATCTCTCTTCGCGCAGCTCGAAGCTCGCCGGCACGCCACGGCTGGTCGGCGCACTCATGGGCAGCTTATCGGTCTGACCGGATTCGATCAGATCCTTTAATGCTTGAAACGCTGGCTCATGGTCGCACAAGTCGCCGTGCGCCGCCTCCATGTACCAGGTCTTCACTTCAGGCAGCCGTCCCGTCGACCACGGTACCCGGCCGTCGCCGTCGGGCGTCGCTTCGACTGAAATGTGTTTCTGGCCCGCTACATCGCTGACGATCTTCATCGCCATCGGCGTCGCTTGCGCATGGCCGGCAACGTAGAGCATGCGCTCCGGCACGACAGTTTCTTTGTTGTCGAGGAGATTGCGCAGGACGCGGCCCGCGTCCAGAACCTCTTTTACCGGCGGCGTCCATTTACGGCTCTTCTCGTCCGCCGCGCGCAGATCATTCCAAGTTCCGGACGCGAAAAAATCCATGCTGGTTTCGCCCGCCGGCATCATCTGCGCGAGCCCGGGATAGAAGCGCAGCACGTCGAGCAAATCGGTTTGATCATTGCTTAGATCGAGCATGGCAAGCTGCTTGACCATCGATTCGCGGGCAGTGAATACGAGCGGCACGATAAACGAGCCGCCATTGGGCGTGCCGAGCATGATCAAGCGCGCGTCTTTGTGTTTGCACATGCGCTCCCACGTCTCGCGATGCTGCGCGATCATCGTGCGGGCGAGCAGCCCACCCATGGAATGGGCGACGATCGTGACGGGATGATTGCGCTCTTCAGTTTCGTCGAGCTTCTTTTTGAGGGCGTCGGCCAAACGCGCGGCTTCCTCCAGAAGCGAGATGCGCCAATCATACGGGAACGGCACAACCTCATGACTGTGGCTGAGAAACTTGATGAAATCGCCGTAGGCGAGCCCCACCGGCGCTTCGGCGATGACACCTTTGGCATCGATCTTCAGCCGCGAGAGCCCGCCCAACGCGAGGTCAACCGGATCGATCCAAATGCGATCTTTACCGACGGCAAGATGGCTGCCCATGATACCCGGCAGGAGAAAAACCACCGGCCTGGGTTGCCCGTCGTCGCGCTTGTAGACCGGCAGCGCGGTGTCCGGATCGTGCACGCGAAAGTCGTTGAAGCCGTCGTCGGCCTTGTCTTTGCGCGCGATGGCGCGCAGCAATTTCGTGGCGCTGTCCTGGTTGGCGAAGTAGCGGAAGTGCGACACCTGGGAACCCTGGTGCAAAGAAAATTTTGCCGCGCCCTCGGCGCGCTCCGCGCCGCCGAACATGGCCGGCGTGTCGACCACCAAGTCGTGATCGCCCAAATAAAGCGGGTCGGTAACCAACGCGCCCAGAGTCGACGCAAGATTTTCACCCTCGATGTCCCCGGCGATCACGCGCAGCTCGCCGGCGACGCTGGCATCCGGCCGGTTCAGCAAACGAATCAATGGCGAGTTGGGAATCATCGCTTCGAGGCCCGGCAGCACATCGGGCTCGGCGCGCTCCTTGGCGATCGCCATGATCAATTCGCTAAAAACATCGATGGCGGTCTGCAGCACTGGAATTTTTTCAATCAGATTGAAGACGACCGACAGATAGAGGTCGAGTCTTTCGGAGGCGAGCGTCGTGCCGCGCGCCGGGCAGGCGACGCGCACGAAGCGCTCGACCCGCGGCGCCTGTGACTTGAGCAGCTTGTTAAGTTTATCGAGATCGCCGCGCTCGCCCTCCGGGTCGTTTTTATTGAAAAATTGCAAATCGGTTTTATCGAAGGGCTCGCGCCCGCCGGCGATGCTGGCGCGGCACAGCAGCTCTCCGACCAAGCCGCCGCGCGAATGTGAGATTATATGGAGCTGGGCGTTCTTCGGTAATTTGCCGAGCAACTCGATCGCATTGTCGATGGGGCTTTTCGACATTGTCTGATGCTCGAAGGCGAACACATTGCCACCGTAGCGTTCGAACAAGCCCGCCCGGATGTCACCGCTGTCCCAGAGCTTGCCAAAACTTCCTGCCGTCGATGAGGCCGCACCATGCAAGAACAATAAAATCGGCCGATCGTGCGGGATTGCGCCTGCCGATATGAGATCGAACTGGTCTTTCGTGTCGCAGCGAAACAACTCGCCGGGTTTTTTGAGCTGGTGTTTTTCGACGAGGGCGGCAATTTTTCCCGCGGCGAGCTTGGGCACGTCGATGTCGAAGAATCGCAAGGCTTTGATCGCCAGGCTGCCGATCACGCCACGCGCAGGAGTGCGCAGCGGCAGGCTCGGCGGGATGACCAACGCCCCATCAGCGCCCCTGTGCGTGGTGTCGGGCAGCACCTCTTCGCACAAGCGCCCGCGGGTGGTCCAGAAACGGGAGCCATCGGTCAATTCGATCTCGACGACCTCGTCGCGTGCCGTTGAAATCTCAACGCCTTTGGCCTGCTCGCCGCGCTGTGCGCCGATGGCAAAAGAGCGCTGCTGCTTAATCTTGATAACCTGGGGTTGCAGTGTTGGCTCGCTGATCGGTGTGCCAGGGATGTGCAGCTTTCGCTCTTGCGGTTTTCTCGCTTCAGCCATGCGTGGTGAACTCCTTTTCGCGGGCCTGGGGAAACCTCGACCGCGACCATAACCGATCCTCCGCTGGACACGCAACGGTTTGGGGCCCATCCATTGACATTCGCTGAGCGCGCATGGCATGCACCGCTCATGTCCTCCACTCGCACTTTCTTTGCAGCCATTACTTTGCTGTCCACTTTCACCGCTTGCGGCAATCTCGGTCGTGAAAAATGCAAGGGCGACCAGCCGGTCGCCCCTACATCGGACAGTTTGGATTTATGATTAGTATTTGTACTTCGCTTCCAGCGCTTTCAATTCGTCATTGCCCAAGTTGGCGTACCACTTGCGCGTGTCTTCGATGCCGGGCGTGCTTTTGAAATAGCCCGCCTCCGTGCCCTTGTCGCGCAGCTCTTCAAGCGCCATGCGCATTCCGTGCAGCGCTGCCACCTGCAGCACCGTGGGGATGCAGCCGATGCGGCCGCCCAACTCGCCGTAGCGCGAGATCGGCATGAGGCCGCGCGGCGGCACGCCGCACATCGGCTTGCCGATTTTAGCGAAGGCGCGAATCTCTTCTTCCGTGCGCGCGCTGACCCAGACAGCGTCGGCGCCAGCTTCGCAGCAGAGCGCAACGCGCTCAACCCGCTCCTGCAGGGAGTCTTTTGCTTCCGAGCGCGCGATGATGACTAAGTTTTTATCCTGGCGCGTGTCGCAGGCGGCCTTGATCTTGGCAACGAATTCTTCACGCGAGATCAAGCTAACATCGAACCCTTCATGGCCGGCGCGCTTCGGCGTCAACTGGTCTTCGATGTGCACCGCCGCAACGCCAGCTTTTTCCATTTCACGCATGGTGCGCACGGTGTTGACCGGATTGCCGTAGCCGGTTTCGGCGTCGCTCACGACGGGAATATCGACCGCGTCGCAAATCTCGCGCGCCTTGTTGACCATTTCGGTAAGCGTCAGCATGCCGGCGTCGGCGAAGCCGAGCGAGCGATGCTGCCCGCTGCCGGAGATATGCACGAGGGGAAACTTCAGCCACTCGACGAGACGGGCTTGAATGCCATCGCTGCAACTCGGCGCGATATGACAGACTTGTTGTTGCACCATCTGTTTTAGTTTTGCTCTTTTTTCTGCTGCCGTTGCCATTTTATTTTGTCCTTTCTGTGACTCGTTCAATTCTATTATAGAGATTTCTCTCCACCTATCTGGTGTTTCCTCCCCCGCCTGAGACTGTGTCGTAATGCGCAAAATTCCCGGGTTTGTCATCCTGAGCGCAAGCGAAGGATCTGCTTTTTCGCGCATTTGCATGCAGCAGATTCTTCGCCTTCGGCTCAAAATGACAATTGCGAAACAGTCTCCCTTCGGGGAGCACCAAGGTGGGGGCCAAATCTCCGCTACCTTGCGGCCCCCATCCTAACCCCGAGGCGGGGGAAGGAATAAGATTCGCGGTGCGGAAATCAAGCGCGCTGCACGCCAGCCTTGGCGAACTCATCTCTCCGCCCCACCGTCGCTTTTAACAGCTCCGGCGGGATCAGTTTAGCGCCGCCCAACACTTCGGCGAAAATCGCCATCTGCGCCGCCTCTTCGACGATTAGATTGGCCCGCGCTGCCGCCGTCGGGTTGGCGCCAAAAGCGAGCACGCCATGGTTCTCCAATAACACACACTTAGTGTTTTTCGTCGACCGGAGTGCATCGGCGATATAGTTGACCGACTCTTTGGAGCCGCGCGGACCATACTTCGCAAGCGGCACGCCGCCGGTCATTTCGTTGCGCACCAGCGCTTCGGAGGAGCAACCGAGCGCCTTGCTCGCCAAGGCGAAGCTGGTCGCATAGGTCGAATGCGTGTGCACCACCGCGCCGGTTTCGGGCCGTTCTTTGTAGACGATCGCGTGCATGTGCACGATCTCCGCGTTGGTCGGGTTGATCTCGCCTTCGACCAGTTTGCCGTCGAGGTCGAGCAGCGCGAGATTTTCCGGCTTCAAACTGTCGAAGGAGCTCGACGCGGTCAGCAAAATCGTGTCGGTATTGGGCACGCGCACACTAAAGTTGCCGTGATGGCTCATGGAAAACGCGCCCATGCGCACGAGAAAGTTGGCGTTGTCGATCACCGCTTGGCGTAGCTCGGCGTGTTTGAGTGCCATAAGACCTCCAAATTTTTTCACCACAGAGGCACAGGAGGCCACAGAGATGGGAAAAGAAAGTTTCTCTGTGTTCTCCGTGTCTCTGTCGTGAGTAATCCTAACCCATAACTTCTGTCAAGCTGCGTAGGATGGGTTGAGCGAGAGCGATACCTATCATCTCCCCCCTCGGTGGGTATCGGCTATCGCCTCAACCTACCCTACAAAGCCGTCAAGCGCGGGGTCCGTTTGCGCTTTCCGTTTTCCGCGTTTCATAATTTTGTTCCGCCCGGCTGCTGAAATACTCCCACGCTCTATCCGAAACCTCCGTGCCCGAAACCTTCTTTGAGCTGTTCGAGATCCATGCAAGACCCCTAAACCGTGCAACCGTTTCATCTCCATACGCCAGCCCCAGGGTTTCTTCAACGGAAATTAGGCTGGACATTTCCTTTCACCAAAGATAATGAGAGGCGACGATGAAGATCGCCGCGATAACACTGCTTTGCTGGTTGGCGCTTGCGGAAACCGTCCGCGCCCAACCGGTGGTTTTTGGCTACTCGTCTATCACATCGGTGTTCTTGCCACTGTGGATTGGCAAAGAAGCCGGCCTGTATAAAAAAGACGGCATCGATGTCCAGCTCGTCTACATCCCAACGTCGTCGACCATGGGCCAAGCCATGTTTGCGCGCGAAGTGCACATCTCCACGGTGAACAGCACCACCGTTGTCCAAAGCGGGCTCCAAGGCGGCGACTTGGTTTTGATGGGCGCGCTCATCAACACCACGGCGTTCTACATCATGGCGCGCCCGGAAGTTGCCACGGTGCAGGACCTGAAGGGCAAACGCGTTGGCGTCACGCGGCTCGGCTCGTCGTCGGACTTCGCCATGCGCGAGTACTTGCAGAAAAATAAATTGCAGCCGGGCCGCGACGTTAACATTTTGCAGATCGGCGGCATGCCGGAGCTCGCTGCCGCGTTGAACAGCAACGCCATCAGCGCCGCGCCGATCTCTTCGCCGATGTCCTACGTCGCCGAGCAAAGGGGCAACAAAATTCTCGCCAACCTGGCCAATGAGGGCATCTATTTTGTCATCGCCGGCATCTCAACCTCGCGCCGCTTCATGCGCGAGCGGCGCGCCGATGCTAAAGCGTTTCTGCGCGGCTACGGCCGCTCGGTTCATTACATGTATCAGCACAAAGAAGAATCGAAAAAAATCCTGCGCAAGTACGTCAAAATCGACGACCCCGGCGCCCTCGAAGGTAGCGTGCAATACGCCTACGATTTCACCGAAAAAATCCCGCTGGTAAAACGCGAAGGCGTGCAGGTCGTGCTCGATCAAGAAGCGCCGAAAAATCCGCAAGCGAAGTCATCCAGCGCCGAGCAGTTCTACGACAACAGTTTAGTGCAGGAGCTGATCAACGAGGGTTTTTACCGATCGCTTTGGGGCCGCTAGGGTTCTGTAGCAGCATGAACGGACTTTACTCAGCGATTTCAATCTTCGATCCGTTCGCCCTGACCTCAGTCGAAGGGCTCCGAAGAATTTTTCAGCAACCTACTAGTGAGCAAATGACAGTCCTCTGAGCGCGAAACTGATGTCGAGCTTCCCCAAGATCCCATGAACATCCGCCAGCTCCGCCTCGTCACCGGCGTCATCCTGTTTACCTACCTAACGACTCATTTGTTGAATCATACGCTCGGCTTGATCTCGCTCGACGCCATGGAGGCCGGGCGCGTGTGGTTTTTGGCGCTGTGGCGCAACTGGCTCGGCACTACTGCGCTTTACGGCGCGTTGCTAACGCATCTGGGCCTGGCGTTTTACGCACTCTATCAGCGCCAACATTTGCGCATGCCTTTGACCGAAGCGCTTCAGCTTGCCCTCGGTTTGACCATTCCGATTTTGCTCATCATCCACGTCGTTTTCACGCGACTGGCGCACGAATGGTATGCCGTCAATGATTCCTACGCATCCATCGTCCTGACGCTCTGGCACGCCGACCCTTGGGCCGGTCTGCTCCAGGAGAGCGTGTTGATTATCGCCTGGCTGCACGGCTGCATCGGTCTGCACTATTGGCTGCGGCTGCACCGATGGTATGGCAGATACAAGACCGGTTTTTTGATCGGTGCCCTGCTGCTGCCACTGCTGGCGCTGCTGGGCTTTGCCGATGCGGGCAAGCAAGTCTCCGATTTCATCGCGCGCGACCCCGAGTGGATCGACAAGACCTTGCAAGCCGCCAACGCGCCGCGCGGCGCGGCACGCGCTTCGCTGATCGCCACGCGCGAGTGGCTGCTGCAGGGGTTCGTTGCGCTCCTCGTGCTGGTTCTTGCCGCTAGACTGGTGCGCCAACTCTATCAACGCCGCCACCGCATCAAGATCAGCTACCCCAGCGGCGTTGAAGTCGCCGTGCCGCGCGGTCTCACCGTGCTCGAAGCCAGCCGCCTTTGGAACATACCGCATACTTCCATTTGCGGCGGCCGCGGCCGCTGCTCGACCTGCCGCGTGCGCGTCATGGCCGGCGCCGATTTGTTGCCGCCGGCCAAACCCGCCGAGCAGCGCGTGCTACAGCGCGTTGGTGCACCGCTCAATGTACGCCTCGCTTGCCAGCTGCGCCCGACCGCCGATCTCGCCGTGGCGCCGCTGATTGCGTCGGCGGATCACGTGGCCAGCCACTTGAACCAGCCTGGCTACGCCGCCGGTGAAGAACGCAACATCGCTGTCTTGTTCGCCGATCTGCGCACGTTTACCGGCCTGGCCGAGCGCAAACTGCCCTACGATCTTGTGTTTATCTTAAATAGCTACTTCAAAGTGGCCGGTGAGGCGGTCACCGGCGCCGGCGGCGTCGTCGACAAATTCATCGGCGACGGCGTGATGGCTCTATTCGGCCTGGAAACCAACTCCGCCGAAGGCTGCCGCCAAGCTCTCGCCGCCGCCAAACAGATGTGTCTCGGCATCGAGACTCTTAACAAAAACCTCTCCGGCGAACTGCACGAGCCGCTGCGCATCGGTATCGGCATTCATCACGGGCCCGCCGTCGTCGGCCGCATGGGCTACGGCGCCACCGTGCATCTGACCGCCATCGGCGACACGGTGAACGTCGCCAGCCGGCTGCAAGATTTGACCAAAGAGTACGCCTGTCAGCTGGTGATCTCCGAGCAGGTCGCCCGCCACGCCGGCGTGGAGGTTGCAAAGCTGCCGCGCCATGAACTAAACGTGAGGAATCACAACGAGGCTACCAGCATCTACGTCGTCGCCGATGTGCCGGCGTGGATGCCTACATCAAAGGAGGGATAGTTTCGTGGTCAAACTCTTATTGACCTTTGCCTGCCAAAACTACGATCACACCCGCGCACTCGCCGATGGCAGCGTTACCCTCGACGGGGTCGAGTTAAAATGTGTGCACATCTCGCCGCCGTCGCAGATCTTTTTACGCATGTTGAACCAAGAGGAATTTGACGTCTCGGAAATGTCGCTGTCGAACTATTTGATTGCCCTCGGCAACGATGACAAACGATTTATCGCTCTGCCAGTTTTTCCGTCGCGTATGTTCCGCCATTCGTATATTTGGATCAACACCCACTCAAGCATCGAAAAACCGGAGGACTTAAAAGGCAAGCGCGTCGGCATCGCCGACTACTCGATGACCGCGCTGCTGTTTGTGCGCGGCCTGTTGCAACATGAGTACGGTGTCGCACCCGAGGATATTCACTGGTTCCGCCGCCGCAAGGAGCACTATGCGATCCGCTACCCGCCCGGCATCAAGATCGACAGCATCGATCCCGAGAATACCCTCGACGACATGCTGGAAGTGGGTTTGCTCGACGCGGTTGCGCTCACCCAACCGCCACGTGGGTTTAGAGAAGGCTCGCCGCAGATCGCCCGCTTGTTTCCCGATGTGCGCGGCACCGAAGCTCTGTACTACCGCAAGACCAAGATATTTCCGATCATGCACACCGTAGTCATCAAGCGCTCGCTCTATGAGCAGAATCCGTGGCTCGCCACGGTCCTCACCCAAGCTTTGCACGCCGCCAAGGAGCAAGCGCTTGAGCGTCTCGAAGAGGGACTCTGCCCCATGCCCTGGCAAGATTTGGACATTGAATATGCCCGCAAAAATTTCGGCCACGACATTTACCCCTATGGCGTGAAGGCGAATTTGCCGACGCTGGAAGCTGCAACGCTTTATTCATATGAGCAGGGCTTGTCGCCGCGCAAGTTTGACGTCGCCGAGCTGTTCGCACCCGAAACGTTGAACCTTTTGGAGAATGAATCGGATTGATGCACAAAACTTCGCGCGGGCTCAGCCACAACCGGATTGGGCAATAGATTTAACCGCAAAAAGCGCAAAAAGAATTCTTCTAATGTACGAGCGCGATTTATCGCGCCCGCAAACGGCGAGTACCGCAGTGATTTCTCGGGAGACCCAATGGCCACCATCAAATTCTTGTGCTGGAACGTCGAGTGGATGAACGACTTGTTTGTCGCCGGCAATGGACCGGCGGCCTATCGTCTCGACAATGAGAAGCCTGCCCATGGCGGCAAAGGCGCGACAATCAAACTACGCCGCGAACATCTCTCCGGAGTCTTGAAAGATCTGGCGCCCGACGTCGTCGTCATGTGCGAAGGGCCGTCGCGCAAAGAAGAGTTGGTGCTCTTCTTTACCACGGACGTGCCCGGCACTTGGAAAATCGAACTCCAGCGCAGCCCCGCCCGATCGCAAAACTTGGCCATCGCGGTGCGCACCGATACGGGAAAATTTGCCGATCCGGCCGTCACCTTCCGCGACACCGTCGATGACAGCCGCTTTAACCCCTTCATGGTCGACACTGACAGCGACGACATCAAAGAACAGCATAAATTCGAGCGCCGTCCCCTGCTCGCCGAGGTTTCTCCGCTGGGCGGCAAGTCGTGCACGATCTTCGGCGTCCATCTCAAGAGCAAAGGCATCTTCGACGCGCTGGAGTGGAGCAAGTGGTGGGACACCGCCGACGCCAATCGCAAGAAAATTCTCGCCCAAGCAACCCAAATCCGCACGAAATTTCTCGATCCATTTTTGACCGAGGCCGCCACCGCCGCCAAACCGTTGATCGTTTGCGGCGACATCAACGACGGGCCGGGGCTCGACGCGAGCGAGCGCCGGCTGTTCGGCAGTGGTGTCGAACGACTCATGGGCACCATCTGGAATCCCCAGGCCTGCTTGGGCAACGCCCTGTTCGACACTTTGAAACCAAAAGCCAAAGAAGAACTGGATTTCTCCGGCATTCACACCACCAGCTTCAGAGATCCGATTTTCGAAGGCGTCTACCAAAAGGAGTGGATCGACCACATTTTATATTCGCGCAACCAAGCCAACCCATGGGTCACCGGCGGCCAAGTGCACATCAAGCTGCCCGACGGCAGCACGATTTACGACAAGTACAAGCACGCTTCGGACCACTTTCCGATCTCGGTCGATGTGACGACGTAACCCATCGCTGCACTCACACTGCCTGTCGCCCTGCTCGACCTCGATAGCCGCAGCCTCCTGCGCCGCAGCGCGCGCCGCTTGACGAATGCATTTCTCTTCGGCATCCATGGCAATTAAACGATTCGGCGCAAAGCGCTCGATCAAAAGTCGAAACGCATTGCCCTGACCGCAGCCCGCGTCAAACACTACCGAATAAGAGCGCCGGCGTTCGGGAATCAGTTTCTCAAAATTTGTCAGGGTCAACGCCTGCACGTGATGCGTCCAGGTTCGGGTGCCGAGAAACCAAAAGCCGATCTGGGTTTCAGGGGAAAAGTCGATGTCGCCGCTCGACGGAGGATCGTCAAATCGAGACAAACTTGCGGAAGTAATTTTTGGACTCTTGCTGACCATTCGTTAGTTCGACTGTCGACGTATTCCCATCCGCTTTGTATACGAGAGCCCCCTTGTCAATTCACTTTCTAAAGTTGGGCCGAAAATTTCGCTCTTGAACGGAGCTTCCGCTTCGGTCTATCTTCGCGGCCATGGGACACGCAACGTTCGGCTTGACCTTGTCTAACCGTGCCATCGTCACCAAGAATACGCCGGTGAAGGAACTGATCGACCAGGCGGTGCGCGCCGAGTGTTCCGGTTTGGTCGACGCGGTCTGGGTGGGCGACAGCATCATCAGCAAGCCGCGCTTGGAATGCGTGCCGCTTTTAGGCGCCATCGCATCCCATACCGAAAAAGTTAGACTCGGCGTCGCCTGCATGGCGACCATCGCGCAGCGCAATCCGGTCTTGTTCGGCTTACAGTGGGCAAGCTTGGACGTATTGTCCGGCGGGCGCACGTGGCTCGCCGCCTGCATGGGCTATCCGGCGAGCCAACATCCCATGGCGGCCAAAGAATTAGACGTCATGGGCGTCGCCAGCAAAGAGCGGCCGCGGCGCATGGAGGAAATGCTCCAAGCGCTGCGCCTGCTCTGGTCGAGCCAGCACGCGACGTTTCATGGCAAATATTATAACTTCGACGACGTCGATCTGTTGCCGAAACCGGTGCAGCAGCCCTGCCCTATCTACATCGCCGGCACGCCGCGCCCGACCGCGATCGGCGACGCCGGCGTAGAAAAGGCGCTGCGGCGCATCGCCCGCTATGCCGACGGTTGGATGACCAACCAGATTGAGCCGGAGCTCCTCAAGTCACACTTGGCGCGCTTAAAGGCGTTGCTCGTCGAAGAAGGCCGCGATCCGAGTAAATTTAAAACCGTGCTCTACTACGGCACGAGTGTGAACCGCGATCGCGACGAGGCGTTTCGTCAAGCCAAAGTTTTCTTGGACGCCTACTATCAAAAAGATTTCACCCGTCCCGGCATCGAGATCTGGACCGCCTGCGGTCCGGTGGAGCACTGCGTAAAATGCATCAAAGAATTTTTAGACCTGGGCGTCGACCACGTCGCCATTCGGCCCATCGGAGATGATTTGGAAAAGCAGTTTCGCATTTATCTCGAAGAGCTGTTGCCGGCGCTTGCGGGATAGAATCCGGAATTTCACGCGCAAAGCATGCCCTGAGCCTAGTCGCAGGGGCGCAAAGGGCGCAAAGATGCTTCGCCCTGACCGCAGATAATTTAGAAAGGGAGTTGAATTACCTTGTATCAAGAACGACTAAACCGCCGCTATTAACCGAAGGCGTCGGTGAAGTCGGCGGCAGCGTCGTCATCGTCAAAGGCGCGCCGCATCCGAACACCGCGCTACTATGGGCGCGCTGGGTCGCCAGCGAAGAAGGTCAGCGTGTCTTCGCCCAGGCTGGAGAAACCCCGGTGCATCCTAAAGTAGAGCCGTCGGAAAAGGTCCGCCCGGCCAACGCCTACATGCTTGGCCAAGAGGACGTCAAAGAGTTTCCTAAGTACGAAAAGATGTGGAAAGAAATTTTTCAGCTCAGGTAGTCAAGGATTGACGGATAAGGCCGACCCATTCGCAGCCAGCCGGGCCAACCCAGGAGGCGAACATGAGAATAACCGTACTCGCGGCGATCTGCTTTCTTTCTTGCGCCGCTCAGGTCATCAACAGCACTGCCGACGCCCAAACACCCTACTATCAGGGTAAGACGATTCGGTTGATTCAGGGCCGCAACCCCGGTGGCTCGGGGGATGTGCGGGCCAAACTGGTCGCACCCTATTTAAAGAAATACATTCCCGGACACCCCACCGTCATCAGCGAGTACATGGACGGCGGCGGGGGGCGCAAAGCGGCCAATTATCTTTACAGCTCGGCGCGGCCGGACGGCCTGACCATCGGCCATGTGAGCAGCGGCATTGTCACCAGCGCCGTGTTGGGCGAAAGCGGTGTCCAATACGACATCGACAAGTTCATCTGGCTGGGCGCCACCGACAGCGCCTTTCACTATGCGCTCTTGGTGCGCAAAGAGTTGGGACTCACGAGCTTGGAAAAACTCCAGGGCCACTCGGGCCTGCGCGTCGGCGCCACTTCCATCGGCCACACGACGTATACGTTTGGCCGCACCTTCGCCTGGCTTTTGGGGCTCAAGGACGTAAAGTTTGTCCTCGGCTATGCCTCAGTCGAGATCGACGCCGCCATTGAGCGCGGCGAGCTCGACGCGCGCAGTAACAATACAGCAGAAGTGTTGCGGCGCTATCCCGATGCCTTCAACACGGCGCCGTTCAACATTCTCGCGATCTTCAAAATTCCGCGCGAAGACAAGGACCCAGCCTTCGACCATCTGCCACAAATAGACAACTTCGCAAAATCTGAAAGGGAGCGCCGGTTGCTAACGTTGATCCGCTCCACACGGCAGGCCGGAACGCCGTTTTTGATTCCGCCGGGCACGCCCAAAGAACAGGTGCAGATTCTCCGTGAAGGAATGACCAAGACCTTTCAAGACGCTGAGTTCCAGAAAAAATATCGCAAGATTACCCGCGATGACTTGAGTCCGATGACGCCCGAGGCGCAGCAAGAAACCATCCGGTCGATTCCCCGGGACCCCGAAACCATTGGGCTGTTCAAGCTCATCAACGGCGAAAAACCATTGCCGTCGCGATGAGACGTAGAGGCGTTTGCTCGCATAGTGTCAGATTAATGAGCGTGCTTATCGTTGAAATGGCTTGTTTGTTTTTCACCACGAAGATCACGAAGGGGCACGAAGTTCGGAAAAGAATTTACTACTTTCTTCTCTTACCTTCGTGTACTTCGTGTCCTTCGTGGTGACATCCCGCGGGAGGATAGCGATGGCGCAGACCGTGCTTTTGATCTTCGCGATTCTAACGGCCGGGGCAGTTTTCCCTGCGCATGGCGCCGAAACGCCCTATTTCCAAGGAAAGAACGTGACCTTCCAGGTTGGTGCCCAGGCGGGCGGCCGGCAGGACCGCATTGGCCGCGCCATGGCCAAGTATTTCACCAAGTATGTGCCGGGCCAGCCGACGTTTTTGATTCAAAACAAAACCGGCGGCCAAGGCATTCCGGCGATGCTCGCGCTTAGCAAAGCTCCCACCGACGGCAGCTTTCTGTCGATGGTGATCTCGTCCTATATGGAAGCGCCCTACTTCGGTGCGCCCGGCGCCACCTACGATCCGCGCAGCTTTGCCTACATCGGCGCGCCCAGCACCGGCAAGCAGAGAAACATCTTGGTCATGCACGGCCGCGCTGGCATCAAGACCCTCGACGACCTCAAAAGCCGCGAAGTCATCCTCGGTGCGCAAGGCGTTGGCAATCGCAGCTACTTATACGGACGGCTGATAGTCGAAGTCCTCGGCCTCAAGGTGCGCTGGGTGTTGGGCTACGACACCCTGCAGCTCCATGTCGCCATGGAGCAAGGTGAGATCCAAGGGCGCGTCAACGACGCCGCGTCGATGTTGACCGAGCGTCCTGAGTGGTTCGACAAGCGGGAAATAGTCCCACTTCTCGCCATGACCGTGCCCGAGGACTTGCCGCCCATCAAACATCCGTTGGTGGCCACCATCCCATCGATCATGCAGTTTGCCAAGAACGACGTGCAGCGCAACATCATTCGCAAGATCAACTCAACCAGCCGCCTCGGTGCCGCCATGGCCTTCCCACCCGGCACGCCAGAAAACATTCGAAAAATCTTCGAAGACGCGCTGCTAAAAATTGCCAAAGACCCGGCGTTCCGCACCGATTGGGAAGACATCGTCCTCGAAGGCCAACCCTTCGAGCGCATGTTTAGCGGCAAGGAAGTTATCGAAGATGTGAAGAGCTACACCGACTGGCGCCCTGAGATGATGAGCATGTACAAGCGGCTCGCGCACGAAGCACCGAAATGAGATGCCAGTGCGGCGTAACCGCGACCAGAGAATAGAATCGCCGGAAAAAACGCAAAACTCGGAGAGCAGGTTTTCACCACGAAGACCACGAAGATCACGAAGGTAAGAAAAACAATTAGAAATCTTCTCCGAACTTCGTGCCCTTCGTGCCCTTCGTGGTGAAAATCCCTCTTCGGGCTCCAGCCACAAATTTGGCATAACGTACAATCAGCGTGAGACAGTGCACTAGCGAGGATCAAACTATGAAACGGAGCACGGAGCGAATTCTCACCACCCACGTCGGCAGCTTGCCGCGTCCAACTGACTTGCGCGAAATGTGGGCGAAGCCGACGAGCGAAGCGGCACTGCAGGCGCGGCTGCGCTCGGCCATTGGCGAAGTCGTGCAGGGGCAGAAAAATACCGGCGTCGATATTCCCAACGACGGGGAGTTCGGCAAGCCCATGCGCTCGGCGGTCGACCGCGGCGCCTGGGGCAACTACATTTTCGACCGCCTCTCCGGCTTCACCGCGACATCGGCACAAACCATCGCACCTGATATGGCTAAACCGGGCGCGCCGATGCGCATCGTCGGCGTGCGCTGGGAGCAGCGCGAGTTCGCCGAGTTCTACGCTGACACCGGGCTCGGCGCGCCGAGCACACCGGCCCTGCGCCCAACCTGCACGGGGCCGATTACCTATACCGCGCAGAAATTTCTCGCCGAGCAACTCGCAAACTTAAAAGCCGCCACCGCCGCCGCAGGCATCGACGAAGCCTTTGTTAGCGCCATTGCCCCCGGCAGCCTGGAGATGTTCTGCCGCGACCAGAATACGTATTACCCCACCGTGGAGAAATTCTTAGAGGCAATCGCCAATGCGATGCGCGAAGAATACCGCGCGATCGTCGATGCGGGATTTATTCTGCAACTCGACGACCCTGGTTTACCCGGCGCCTGGGACATGCTCGATCCGCAGCCGAGCGTGGCAGAATACCGCCGCTACGCCGCGCTGCGCGTCGAGATTTTGAATCACGCGCTGCAGGGAATCCCGACGGACCGCGTGCGCTTTCACATCTGTTGGGGCAGTTGGCACGGCCCGCATACCACCGATTTTCCGCTGCGCGACATCGTCGACATCATGCTCAAGGTCAACGCCCAGGCGTACTTGACCGAAGCCGGCAACGTCCGCCACGAACATGAATACAAAGTCTGGCGCGATGTGAAGTTACCCGCCGGCAAAATCCTCATCCCCGGCGTCGTCAGCCACTCCACCGATTTGGTCGAACATCCGGAACTGGTCTCCGACCGCATCATCGCCTTCGCCGACGTCGTCGGCAAAGAAACCGTCATCGCCGGTACCGACTGCGGCCTCGGCGGGCGCGTGCACCCACAAATCGCCTGGGCCAAGCTGCGCGCCTTGCGTGACGGCGCGGCGATCGCGAGTAAGAAGTTGTGGGGTTAGGGTTTTACTCTTTAACCTTAGCGCGTCAATCTTATTTCTCCCGCGGGTCGTGTAGCTTCTCATCCGCGGCGTGATATTTTCCGGTGCGGATCAATTTCACCATGTTCGCCAACGCAAGGGCCGCGTTGCTCACTTCTTTGGACAAGTCCTTGTCCTTGTCTAGATCATGCCGGCCCAACTCCGAGTGCTCTCCCCTAAATTGAAAAGTTTCACCGCGCAACAGGAGGGCAGATGAGCGGAATTGCTTCACGCTTATTCCGCCGATAAATCCGGAAATCTTCACCGTCAACAGTGATGACACTATGGTGTGGGTAAAGCTCGCTCATGCGGATTATACATAGATCAGCGAGATCGGGCTGGCGATCACCGTAACGACTTGCGAGGGCTGCGAGTTGTGGCAAATGGTCTTGGCAGTCGAAAGCAAGGGCGATCAAACCGTCACGCATCATCGCTAGAACCAGTGGGACGCTGCGCAAATGAAAGGCCGTTTCCGCGAGAACGGCTTCGCAAGTTAGCAGCGGTTCAGTGACGCGGCTTGCCAGGTTCAGCGCCCATTTGTGATAACGGTCATTCCGATTAGCAAAACCGACAAGAAAGCCGGTATCGGCAATGCCTTTCACGAGCGGGAAAAGCCCTTGCGCTTGGAGAGATTCTTCGGCCCACGAACGGTTCCGGCTAAGCGCATGAAAGTCTGCGCGCCGTTGCCGGCTCTGGCTTTTTCTAATTGATCCCTTACGAGCTTTCCTTGCGAGACACCGCTTTTGGCGGCAGTGTCCTCTAACCAAGCCGCGAGATCCTTAGAAAGACGAATCGTGATTGTCTGACGCATTTGACAAAAGTGTACACAACTTTGAGCGCTGCTTCAACTGCGCGAATAAAACCCAGCGCCGTCAGCCGCTCGCGGTCCCGGTCCGTTCAGTCAGCAGCGTCATTTTCTTCTAAGGTTCCCACATCGGCCGTTGGGGCAAGGCTTTGTCCAGGTATGACTGCTTGAGAAAGAAAAAACCGTCGAAATGATCGCGCGGGTTGATTTCGACGCCGCTTTCGTAAGGCCCTGGGAAATTCTGATTTTGCATCCACCATTTTGAATGCTGCGCCAGAAAGGCAGCGCTCGACGTGAAGAATGAAAAAAGTGTGCCCGGCATCATGCAATTTCTTGTCGAGGGAGTTACTGGCAGTCGGTTTCTTCACCTTTGGCTCATCTATAAATGACAATGACGACACAATCGACACTTACCGCTTCGCGCGCACAGCCACCAATGCGGCGAGCAGCGCGCCGCTCACGGCGGCGAAATGCACCGCTGCCATTGGCACCCAGGTGCCGTCGGCGAGAAGTCCGGTGAGTTGTTGCAGCGCGGCGGGCCAAAAGAATTGCGAGAAAACCACCGCGCCCGAGGCGGAGCCGGTCAGCTCGCTGTCGACGGCCATGGCGCCGGCTTGAGCGTAGGGCATAGAGAGTCCCTGGGCGAGGCTGACGAAAATGCCTGGGACATAGAGCGCGGCCATTGAGATGCCGCCGAAGTAGAACCAGGCGATAAGCACAGCGCCATTAACGAATCCGAGCACGCCGCCCAGCAGGGTCATGAATTCGATCGAACGGCGAGCACCGATGCGGCCCGAGATGAAACTTCCCGTCATGAAGCCGAGCGGGAAGGCAAAAACCCACAGGCCGATCTTGGCGGCACTGGCGCCAAGATGTTCGGCGGCAAGAAATGAAGCCGCGGTCGCCTGGGTGTAAAAGGCCGCCGACTGCAGTCCCGGTTGCAGTATGAAGCCGACAAAGCGCCGGCGGCGCAGGAGCGACATGTAGCCGGCGAACACGCCGCGCGGCGCCGCAGCATTGCTGGCGCGGGTTTCCGGCACCGCGAAAATCACCGCAAAGATCACCACAAGCCCGATAATCGACGCAAACACGAACAACGCGCGCCAACCAAAAAGCGCCGTTAGCTGCCCGCCGATCGGCGGCGCCAGCATTGGCCCGAGCACGTAGGCGGCCGTGAGATAGGCGATCACTTGGGCGACGCGATCTTGACCGTAGACGTCGCGGGCGATGGCGCGCGCCAGCACGACGCCGCAACCGGCGCCCGCTCCCTGCAGCACGCGCCCCGCTAGCAGCATCGTCATGTTGGCGGCGGCCATGCAGCTGGCAGCGCCACAGGTAAATAACACGAGCCCGCCGAGGAGCACGCGCTTGCGTCCGTAGCGGTCGGACAACCCGCCATAGGCGACCGTGAAGAACGCCATGGTGAACATGGCGAGCGACATGGTGAGCTGCGCCGTTCCTGTCGAGACGCCGAAGGCCTCTTTCACCGCCGGCATGGCCGGAATGAAGAGATGGAGCGAAAGCGGCCCGATGAACGTAACGGAGACGAGCGCGACAAAAAAATACCAGCGCGGCCGGAAGGACATTGCCATGGTTTATCAGCTAGCGAACGGAAAAGCGCAACTGCTATGGCGCAGGGTTCTTTGTCACGATCAGAGGATAGCGCGCGCTGCTTCATCTAATGCCCGGGCAGCGGTCCAGCGCCGGCAATTTTCTTAAGTAGCTCGACGTCTTCAGAGTTGCGCGGCAGCTTCTTGATAACCCCGTCGAATTCGTTCGGCAAGATTGGCGTCGGCGAGATCGTAGTCTACGCCAGTCTCGTTCAGCACCGCTGCCATGATGAAACCGCCCGGCGGAAAACCCATCGTCAAACCAGCCGCGCGCGCGGTTCTGTAGATATAGTTGGCCGCCTTGCGCCCGCCGCCGCCCGCCATGTATTCGACCATGACGTTGGGCTGCCCAGGAATATGTTTGCGCAAATAAGGCAGCATCGCGCGCAGCCGCGCTTCGCCCGAGCCGCCCGGTTGCTGGCCGCTGATAATGGTGATGGTCTTGCCGCGATAAAATTGCGCTTGCGCCAGCGCGACGCTGGACGCTAAACCTAACAGGCAGACCGAGATCGCAGCTAAGACGCTAGCTTTGTGTTGGGTCGTCATCGATTTCTCCTCAAGGATCGTCGGCACGAGAATCCGGCTTTTGCATAGCTCGATTGTTCGATGGGAGTCAAATACCGCGCTGTGTCTCTTGAATCGACCTAAACTTTCATGATCTGTTGCCGTCGTGAGCGACGCCGAATGGGAGGGTCCGTGAAACGATCGTCACGCGCAATCGCTATCCTGTTTGCCATTCAAGCCTTGTTATTTTTTGCTCCGCACGGCGGCGCAGCCGAGAAAGCGGCTTGGCAGCTCGATTGGGAGAAAACCGTGCGCGCGGCCAAGCAGGAAGGCGAAATTCAAATCTACGCGGCGATCGGACCGTACGATCCTGGCATCTTCTCGGAGTTTCAGAAGGACTTCCCTGAGATCAAGCCAACTGTCATTCACGGCAACAGCAACCGTATCTCGCCGCGGCTGATGGCCGAACGGCGCGCCGGCAAATATCTCGCCGACGTCTATCTCGGCGGCCCAAATTCACTCTATAGCTTTTACCGCAACAAACTGTTCGATCCATTGTCAGGAGTGCTCGTCTTGCCGGAAGTGCTCGACACCTCGCTCTGGTGGGAAGGCAAGCACCTCTACGTCGACCCCGAGCGCAACTTTGTTTTTATCAACGAAGGCAGCGTCGCCGGTTTTGCCATCACCTACAACACCCAGCTCGTCAAGTCGGGCGAGTTCAAGTCCAACTGGGACGTCTTGCAGCCCAAGTGGAAAGGCAAGATCGTCAGCCTCGACGCCCGCGACCCAGGCTTTGGCGGCAGCGAGCTGCGCTTTCTTTATTATCATCCGGAACTCGGTCCAGAATTCGTCCGCCGCCTCTTCGGTGAGATGGACCTGACGCTCAGCCGCGAGCACAAACAGGCGATGGACTGGCTCGGCCTGGGCAAATATGCACTCTGCGTGTTTTGCCGTGACGGTTTCGCGACCGACGCGAAAGCGCAGGGATTACCGGTAGACTACATTCCACCGGCCAGCCTGAAAGAGATGCCGCGCCTGAGAGGTAGTTCCAGCGCCATCGCGCTGATCAACCGCGCGCCGCACCCCAACGCTGCCAAAGTATTCATTAACTGGTATCTTTCAAAGCGCGGCCAGATGGTGTACCAAGAGGCCCATGGCGACCGCGATTCATTGCGCATCGACATCGCCAAGGACAAAGTGCCGACAATGCTGCGCCGCGTCGCCGGGCGCAAATACTTTTTCGTCGATAACCCGGAATATATCGACTTAAAACCGGCGGTGAAAATTATCGACGACGTGCTCGGTGCCAAGGGGCGAGCGCAGTGAGATGGCAGAACTTGGATCGGCGCTGTATTGACGGTTTGTTTCGAACATCACCAATCCGTCCTCCGTTCGTCCTGAGCCCGTCGAAGGACTCCGAGGAACTGGTGTGAGGAGTATGGTTCTGTGAACACAGATAAACAGCTCGACTACCCCATCATCGACGCCGACGCCCATGTCGTCGAGTCCGAACACACGTGGGATTATCTCGAACCGTCGGAGCAGAAGTTCCGCCCACTCTGCTTGGAGACGCGCGAAGACGCCGGCATCAAGCGCGAGTTTTGGCTGATCGACGGTAAAGTCTGCGGCTTTCGCCAGCCGGCATTTTCCCGCGAAGCGTTGGAGGAGTTGGCGCGAACCACCGGCCGGCGCTACGCCGTCGATCGCGACGCGCGCGAAATGGCCAATGTCGCGCTGCGCCTCGACTACATGGACCGCAACGGTGTCGCCGTCCAGGTGCTCTACAATACCATCTTCATCGAGCAGATCAGCCAGCGTCCGGAAGTCGAACTGGCGCTCTACCGCTGCTGGAACCGCTGGCTCGCCGATATCTGGCGCCAGTCAGAGAATCGGCTGCGCTGGGCCTGCATGGTGCCAACGCTGAGTATCACCGATGCCATCGAGCAAATCCGCTTCGCCAAACAAAACGGCGGCTGTGCCGCGCTGATGCGGCCGGTCGAAGGTCAGCGGCTGCTGTGCGATTCTTACTTTTATCCCATCTACGAGGAAGCCAGCCGCCTCGACATGCCCATCGTCGTGCACATCGCCAACGGCAACCCCTGGCTGTGCAGCCTTTACGATCATCCGTTTCGCCTCGCCGGCACGTTTCATCGTTTCCGCGTGCCGACAGTGGCCGCTTTTAATGACGTGCTGCTGAGCGAAATTCACGACGTCTTTCCAAAACTGCGCTGGGGCTTCATCGAAGCCAGCGCCCAGTGGCTGCCGTGGATCCTGCGCGAAGCCAAGAGCCGCTTCAGAAATCTCGGGCGCGAGTGGACGAACAACGTCCCGCGCCAATACAACATGTTCGTCACCTGCGAGAACAGCGACGATGTTACCTACGTCGCCCGCGACGCCGGCGCGGATTGCCTGGTCATCGGCACGGACTACGGCCACACCGACCCGTCGAGCGACATCAATGCGATCAAGATCTTTCGCGAACGGGACGACGTCGATGCGAACGTGAAGCGGAAAATTTTGAGCGACAACGCCCGGGCGTTGTATGGGTTATGAGGTCTTTTTGGCTTTTGACGCCGAGTTCCCCTCTTTGAAAAAGAGGGGATAGGGGAGATTTTCGGAGCTTGTGCGGAGGGGTTCTTTTGAGCCCACAAAAAATCCTAACCTCCCTTCGCTAAAGGGAGGAACCGGCCAAAAAGGCATCCAAGAGAGATTCAGCTGTCGCATCCGAGTACTCCCTCACCCACTCGAATTCGCGAGGGTCTGTTTTTTCTTGGAACGTGGAGATTGCTTACTCCCGCTCTCTTGGAGCATTTCCCGCAGCGCCACGGCCTGATTATGCTGCTCATCATGCGCCGAATAGAGCAGCGTGACCGTTACCTAGCGGGCTTGCTGCTTCAACGAATCGATGATCTCCGTTCTATCGCGCAGCTCAGCGCGGTAGCGCGCACAAAACTCCTGCCACTTCGCCGGGTCGTGATCGAACCACTTTCGCAACTCGGTCGACGGCGCGATCTCGCGCAGCCACAGATCGATGCGGGCTTTCGCTTTCGAGATACCGCGCGGCCAGAGGCGGTCGACCAGCACCCGATAACCATCGCGCGGCGCCGCCGGTTCGTAGATGCGTTTGATTGCGAAGTTTGCCACCGAGCTAGATTCCCGACCCCAGACTAAAGTATTCTGGCAAGACTTTTCGCACTTCCGGATCTTCCAGCGAATAAACGTTCATGCGCACCAGCGGCGGTACATAGATGTGCACCGAGATGGCGCTGTGATCTTCGGCCTGAAGATTGGAAATTTGGTGAATCAACGAAGTCTCCTCGACTCGGCCGTTGCCAGTCGAATACACCGCCGAGCTGAGCGCTTTGATCATGCCGTTCGGAGCTTTTTCGAACAAACACTCCGTGATCTCGCCCTGGAGAATCTTAATGCCACCGAGCGAGCCGGCGTGGTCGTGAATCGACGATCGTTGGCCGGACTTCCAGCACATGATCATGATCTCGAACTCGTTGGTTCGGTGAACCAGATTGCGCGCGTATCTTTTATCGGAGAAAAACACGTAAGGTCTAAGCTCATCGTTTGAGATTAGAAGCCGGTCCAAGAGGTCCTGCATTCGCGCCGGATTCACCGCCGGCCAGTCGCGTTGCAATACTTCTATCAATGTTTGTAACGAAAGATCCGGTTTCATTCGCTATTGCCGCGGCATCGTCAGCGGACGAACTAAAATCGTCCTTCTTGTTCGAGCTTCTTAACAAACTTGTCGTCGACTAAATCTTCGGCTTTCAGGGCGCGAATTTTTTCATGGGTCGGTCCGAGAAAGCGGATCGTCGAGCGCACGCCGTCGACATTGGGATAGATTCTTCGCTGGTACATGTTCGCCAGGCGTTCGTAGCCGCCCAGGGCGTCATCGAGCCTTGGCAGCTTGAGTCCTCTGACCATGCTCTGCAGCACGCGCTCTTTGTTCTTTTGATCGAGCACAAACGTCACCGCCTCCGACATGGCCCGCAATAAGCGCTCGGTCGTATCGGTATTGGTGTTGACGTACTTGCGCAGTCCGAGCAGCGCCGTGTTCTGGTAAGGAATCTTCAACTTGGCCAGATCGGCAAGCACCGTGAAACCCTGGCGCTCCAGGACCGACGCAAAAGTATAGTTGAAATAGGCGCCGTCGATCACCTTCGCTGGCATTGCCTGCGCCAAAAGCGATTCATCGCCGACGACGCGAAAATTGATCTTATCGCGCTGCGGCTCCAGCCCCCAGTGCTCGAACGCGAGCATGGAGCGCATCCAGACACCGCCGCCCAAGCTTGTCACGCCGATGTTTTTGCCTTTAATTTCCGCCGCGGTTTTGATCTGCGGCTGCACGACAAATGTGCCTTCCAGGGTGTGAATCAGACTGGTGACAAACACCGCGTCCATGCCATTGCTTATTGCGCCAAGCGTCGACCCGGTCGCCGCGCCCATATAGAACTGCGCCTCGCCGCTCGCCAGCGCCGACAACGCCACCGCTCCATTGCGCACATGCACAGCGCGCACGTCGAGACCGTGCTTGGCGAAGAGCCCGTAGTCTTTGGCGACGAACATCGCCGTCTCGCGCTCGCTCAGGCTGCCGAAGGTGATGAGCAACGAGTTCGGCGCTGCGGCACCCTGGGCGTGCGCGGCAAAGAATCCCAGCACCAGGAACAGCGCGAGCGCTCTGATCGTCATAATGGCCTCCCCAATAGCTGCCTCGGTCTAAGATCACTTTTTGATTGCGGCTCCGGCGCGCTGAGCTCTTCGTCGTGCAATGCTCTTTCCGACCTTTGCGCCCTCTGCGTTCTCTGCGTGAGATGCTCTGATCCGATTCCTATCGTGCCGCGCCCTTCTGCTCCAGCTCTTTCTTCACTTCCGCAATCCACCTCAAGTCAAGAAACCGCTCCGCCGCCAGCGGTGTTTCTAATTTCAACGGCAAGCGCACACCATATTCTAAAATATTCCTCGCACCCTCAGCAGAAGGCATACCCGGCACACCCGCCGGCATGGCGCGCGACCAGTTCTTGATTGCATCGACCAGCATCGGTTTGGTGATCTTGCCGAAGGGCAATTTTCCCTCATCGCACCTCCATTCCACGAACGTGATAGATCACACGCGACGATTCAAAACTGAAAAGATAAACCACGAAACACACGAAACCGAGTTTTTAAGAGCACTTGAAAAAGACTGCAGCTTCTCAGAGACAGCGCCATCGCGATAAACTCATATCACAACGGCGCGGGGATAGCAGGGGAATTCAGAACTCAGACTTGTGATAAGGGTCGTTTTCTTGCCCGCGGCAACTTTTTTGATTTCCGGGAGCAATCAAGACTCTATCATTATAAGTAAACCCGGTGCTTCGGACTGCGCCCAAGTGACCCTCTAGCGTCCGCTCAAGCCGGCCGTCGCTGATTCGGTACAGGCGAATGATGCCGTCAGCACTGCCGATCGCCAATAAGTCGCCATCCCGCTAACAAGCAACGGAATAGACTCGAGTAGATGAACCGAGCTGCACCACCGGTTCAAGCATGTTGCGATCGAACCTGACAATGGCGGCGAGGCCCTTGGAGCGCGCCATGCCCGTCGTGGCAAACTGAGTGGTGTCATATCTTGCGTTAGTGAAATCGCAGTGGGTCATCACGCTGTCGCTGAAAACCGCGCCGGTGAGATCGGTGCCGATGAAGACGCCTTTTTCGAACAGGGTTTTTTCTGCGCGAACACCGCTGCGGTTGGCGGCGTGAAAGCAGCAACCGGTGCAGCGAGTTTGCGCCAGATTGGCTTTGCTAAGATCGGCACCGGTAAAATCGGCGTCATTTAGCTCGGCGCCTTCCAACACGACTTCCTGTAGCTGCGCGCCCATGAGCCGGGTCGCTGCCGGAATACGCCCGGCCAAGACCGCGCGCAGCTTGTTAACGGCTTGATTTCTTCTTCCATCCTGGCGCGAATGCGCGCGCTCCGATAGAGTACCTGCAGCGCATTTTCCGAGACGTTTGGCTGATATCCCGAAGTAAGAACCGACCGCAGCGGTTTTTGAATCACGTCGTTGCCGTCGAGCAGTGTCAGAAAGAAAACCACCTTGCGATCTAACTTCTTGGCGCCAAGCACCAACACATCGGGGTCACTGCGGCTCAGCTCGGCAAACCATTTGCGTGCTAGAAAGAACTCACCAAAAGAGCGGTGAATGAACTCAAAATCGCCGCCGTCGCGTCTGCGCCGCAGGAACGATGCGGCCTGGGCCTCGTTGACGATGTCTTGCACTTCCTCGTCACCGAACTCGATCTGCTTGCCGCTTTGCAGTCGGCTGACGAAGTCGGTCAGTTCTTTGGTCGTAAAACTAAACTTCTTGTCGCGCCACATCTGCAGGGCCAGCTCCATCATCAGCGCCAGCTTGGTCTCTTTGCTGAGCACAACCCGGCCTTTGGAAAAATCGCGGTCGACCCAGGCGTTGGTGTAAACGCTGTAAAGACTGGCAGCGTTGAGCGTTTCGCCCTCACGCAGGTTGGGCAGACTTTTCACGATCATGTCGAGCAGCAGCGGCCGCTGCGCCAAATCGCGCAGGTTGTAAATCTCCTGTATCTTTTGCCAGTCGTGGTCTGCCTGCGCACCGCGCGTCTTGCGCAAATAGGCGCGAATCTGCTCTTCGTTGAACTTTTGGAGATAGACAACTTCCGCGCCGGACTGCCGGCGCAGTTCTTTGTAAAGCGCGGTTTCCGCAACGGTGATCGACGGCCCTTGGCCGATCAGCTTGCTCTGTTCGTTGCCGTCTTTGAAGTAATGGGTTCGACAGGTCAGTAACACTTTCGCAGCGCCTTCGGCCGCGCCGCGCAACTCTTGAAAATTGGCCTGAGTGACTTCCCACTTGATGCGGTCAGCCATTTCATCGAAAGTGTCGAAAAATAAAACGATCTTGCCGAGACGCAGCAGATGCTCGAAGCGTTGAAAGTTGAGCCCGGTAACGCCGCGGTCGCGGAAATGTTTGATGACGATGCTTTTCAGGGCGACTTCTTTGCGCACTTCGCGCAGCGGAATCAGCACCGGCGCCGGATGGCGCAGCGGATCGTCGCGAAAACTGCGTGCAAGCTGATAACCCAAGAAACTCGCGAGGGTCGTCTTGCCAGTGCCCAAATCGCCAACAACCACGAGAAGATTGGAGCGAGAGTCGCCGAGCCATTTGGAGAGGTACTCGATGGAGTTATGCCGTTCGTAGGCGATGTCGGTCTCGACGTCTGGGCGAATAAAAAAGCTCTAGTTGAATCTAACATCGGCCACAAATCGACGTTCAATCCGCGCTTGCCGATGTTGCGTAGTTGCGCAATTGCGCAACTACGCAAATGACCAAAGACCAATCGCGCAACCTGCATTTACGGCGGTGGAGACTGTCACATCAACTTAGCGTTCAAATCTTCGGAGCCCTTCGACATGGCTCAGGGCAAACGGGCTGAAGGGTTCTGTTTGGAGAAAGTCCCATCTGGCAGTTTGGTGAATTGTGACTGCCGCTCGACGGTTTACGCTTGGTCGCTGCCCTCATCGCCCAACCCTGGCCCAGCCGCACGCCGCTCGAAGGTCATGAGCCCAGGACAGACTGGGCGAGCAGGCACAAGCGAAGATCGATTTCACAATCCAGGAGAAAAACGTCAATCGAGATCTTCTCCTTCATTCTTGCTATTTCTTGGCCCCACGGCCAATATGAGAGAACTGTGCGGGCTCGAGCGCGAGCACGCAATTCATCAAGGAGAAATGGCGTGAAGTTTGGTTACTACATTCTCAACACCTACGTGCCGGAAATGGACGGCGACAGCAGTGCGCTTTATTCCCATTGGCTCGAACAGATCGATGCGGCGGAAAGTCTCGGCTTCGATTCGTTGTGGGTTACCGAGCATCACTTTCGTTACTTCGGCGGCATGATGCCGAGCCCCTCGGTGATTCTCGCCGCGGCAACTCAGCGAACCAAGCGCATGAAGCTCGGTGCGGCGGTGTCGATTTTGCCGATGCACAATCCGCTGCGCATCGCCGAAGAATTTGCCATGGTCGATCAGTTGTCGAACGGGCGGCTCTTGTTCGGCGCAGGGCGCGGCATGCATCCGACCGAATACGTCACCTTCGGCTACGACTGGAACAACGCCCAGGAACGCTTACCGGAAGCCCTCGACATCGTCGCCAAAGCGTGGAGCCCCGACGAGTTCGAATGGCAAGGCGAGCACTACAAATTTCCCAAGCTCAACGTCTATCCCAAACCGCGGCAGCAGCCGCACCCGCCGATCTATGTGACCGCCAATCGTGAGCCGGAGAATTTCAAGATGATCGCCCGGCGTAATCATCATTTGATGACCCTGCCGTGGATCGCGACCAATGAAGACCAGCGCCCGCGCGTGGAGATCTATTTGAATGCGTTGAAAGAAGCGGGGCACAGCACGGCGGACAAAGACATTTTCACCATGTATCCGATTTACGTCGGCGAAAACGACGACAAAGCCAAAGTGGAAGTGGTCGAACACTGGCACCGCTGGCGCAGTTTTGCCATGGAAGCCACCGGCTCTTTTCCCGGCACACCCACTTACGAACCCAGGCTCGCGCATCTGAGCTACGACGCCATGGCCCGCGACAGCCGCGGCATTTTCGGCGGCCCGGAAACCTGCGTGCGCGCTCTCAAAAAGATCATCGACGTGGTCGGCACCAACCACATCGGCCTGACGTTCCACTATGGCGGGTTGAGTCAGGAGCGCGTGCTGAAGTCGATAGAGCGCTTTGCCAAGCACGTGCTACCGGCGGTGAGATAGGAATTTTCCACCACGAAGGGCACGAAGGTAAGAAAAGAAAATAATTATTCTCTATCCGAACTTCGTGATCTTCGTGCGCTTCGTGGTGATTTATTCATTTCAGCTTCTGCAGAAATCCTTCTTTCTCGATCTCATCCAATAAGCTCATATCGACGAACTCCGCCGGATTCTTTTGCGCCGAGTCCATCTCTTTCAAAATGTTCTTGATGCCTTCTAAATTGGTGCGCGGCGGCATATCGAAGCGTTTGGCGAAAAAGTCATAGGTTGCCTCAGTCGCTTCCACGTCATCGATACGCAGATACTTGCGCAAAATCTTGATGCTGCCAGCCTTATTGCTCCGCACGTAGTGAATCGCTTCGATCTGTGATTTGAGAATATTCTTCACCAGCGGCCGCTGTTTCTCGAGCATGGCGCGCGTGACGATCAGCGACGTGTTGGGATAGGCGCTGAAGTCGCCGATGTCGGCGAGCACGTTCATGCCGCGCTTCTTGGCGAGGTGAATTTCCGGATAGGAGAGAATCGTCGCGTCGATCTGCCCGAGCGTCAGTGCGGTCAGCCGCGCGTTGGTGGCGCCGGATTGTAAGACCGTCACCTGTTTGGGATCGATCTTCCAGCCGCGCAGCGCCCACTGAATGCCGGTGTCGTTGGAGCCGCCGAAGCGCAGAATGCCGATCTTCTTGCCGATCAACTGCTGCGGCGTTTTGATCTCCGGCCGCGAGATCACTTGCAGCGACATGCGATTTTCCAACGTGCCGATCAACACGATCGGCGCGCCGCGCAACGCTGCGCCGATCGCCGCCGATGCCGAGTTCTGACTGAGCTGCGTGCTGTTGGCGAGCAGCGACTGCACGCCCAGCGCGCCGCCGCTGATCAGCAGCGGCTCAATATTGATGCCGTATTTTTTGCCGATCTCCGCCTCTTTGTTGACCCAGATCGGCAGCTGGTAGCCGGCAATGCCGCCGTAGCTCGCGTGTATCAGGGTCGGTTCGGCGGCGTGGAGATTTGCGGCCGAGAAACAAAGCAAAAAAGCTATCGCGAAAAATCGATGTGCCACGTTAGACTACTCTCCTACAATCGCTCCATCGCCTGGGCCATGCCGCGCAAGCACTCGCCGAGGGCTTCGCGCCATTGTTGTGCTTTCATGGGATACCTCCTTCAAGATGTCGGGATTCTTTTGTAAAAAATCGCGCGTGACTGCGAAGACGTTCATCGCAAATGGAATGTCCAAATCGGCCGCATTGAGCAACGCGCGGGCCGGCGCCCGCGGTTTAACCGCCGAGACGATCGCGGCAACTTGTTTTTCTTCGAAGGCAGCCTGCATTTCCGGCGTGCCGCCAAGCGGCTGCATCGGCGCGACTTTTTCCAATCCCAGCTTGCGCAGGACCAGCGTCGTCACCGTGTGGCCGGTGGAATTGTAGCGCGAGATGCCAACCGTTTGGCCTTTGAGCTGCTCGGCGCGGGCAATTTCCGGCTGGACGTAAAGCGTCATCGACGGCCGATTGGTCATCGCCGCAATCGACAACACCGGCGCGCCGCGCGCCGCCGCCAACACGACGCCGCTGATGCCCGGCGCGCTCATATCGAGACTGCCGCCGAGCAAAGCTTGAATGTTCGTGCCGCTTGACGGGATGTAGATTAGCTGAACGTCGAGGCCGTATTTTTTGAAGGTCCCGGTTTCATGCGCCATCCAGACACCGGCGACCGTCGGACCGACCGCGGAACAGGACAACCACAGCGGCGCGGCGAATACCGCTCTCGAGCCAAGCACATAAAGCCATAGAATCGGGACAACCAGTCGTATCATCCTTAAGAGACGCCTCTTTATGACCGCTAAAATAAGGCCATTGCGGCGCGAGCGTCAAGCGGCGAACAATTTCGCGATGGCCCGTCAGATAACGGTGGGTTCCACAGGAGGCCAAGGCTCTCACTTGTGCACGCCTGCGGGGTTCAACACTTCAGGTGAAACAGAACCTTAGAGAAACTTACTCTTGTTGCGCATCAATCCTGCCGATAATTTTTAAAAGCCTCGGGTCAAGTCAATTCGACCGCGGCTTGGATAAAGAGAAGTAACTAAGGAGGATTCGATGGGCCTGCTGTTTGTTCTTGCTGTTCTAGTGTTTCCAACCGCCCTGTCCGCCCAGACCTTCTACAAATGGAAAGATGAAAAGGGTCAATGGGTATTTTCGCAAAATCCATCGGCCGTAGGTAAAGCCACGGAGCGTGTCGACATGCCCGGATCGACGGCTGATACCAGCGCCGCGAAAAGTGACAACTGCGTGCCGTTCAAGCTCGGCGTGACTCGTGCCAACAAGGAGTTTTCATCTCGGGGTTCTTCCATCCTCGTCGAAGACTTCCAGATCAAGCTCCTGGACCAGACGGCAGCGAAGACTCAACTCAGCTGGTCGGCGCGGTTGCGCAATGTCGGCGGCTCGGTGGAGCCATTGAGTCTTATCGTCGATGTCTCCGACTGCCAGGGCTTTAAGCTCGGCAGCGGCGAGCGTGACAGCACGCTGGACCCACGGCAGGTAATATCGGTCTCGGACACAGTGCTTCTGACTGGCCCCTCGGCCGCAACCGTCGGCCGCTTTGCGCTCCGCCTTGGCACTGCGAAGACCGCTGAATCCAGCTCTGCGCCAAGCCAGTCCGTATCCAGTGACGCAAAAGCGGACGTCGTCTTGATAAGTCATCGCATCCAATCGGACAGCGAAGGTTTTTGGTTGGTGGGTCGAGTCCGTAACCGCGGCCGCATACCGGCGCGCAACGTTAGGTTAACCTACAAGTTGCGGGAAACCGGCGGCGCACGAATACCAGGAGGCTTGTTCTACCTGGACGGGTCCGAGCTCGCGCCGAGCGCCCACGCTGAGTTCCGCCAGCGGCTGCCCCAACTCCATGCCCGGTCAAGAGTCACGCCCAGTGTCGACGTCGAGTGGCAGTAAATTCGATTAACAGTAGCTCTATTGTGCAAAACGTCCATGCGAGGTTAGTGCGGCCGCGAGCGGACCTGCGCCCTCCTGCAATCGTTATACCGGGGAAACGAGCCGCCGCGGCTTTTCAATAACCCCACAAGCGTCCCATCCGGAGCTCTGACGACGTGCCTCAGCGGCTCACTGCGAAGATCGCGGCGCGTGTTGTCGCGCATCATTTGGCTCGTGCGCCGCCACAGCTGCGGTCCGCCTCCTCCACCGACATTGGGCGTGATCAACACGTTGGGCAGATTCCACAGCGGGCTCGTCGCCGGTAGCGGCTCCTCAGCCAAAGCATCGAGCCCGGCCCCTCGGATGCGCTCAGCCCCCAACTCCGGTGGTCCCCTTGCTTGTAATCGGGTGGGTCCCTAAAGTGAAATCGAGCAGCAACGTTTAGTGCAGAAAAGCTAGTCGCTCTGTTGGCGCGGGTCGGCTCGTTCTCGATGACCTGCTGTACGGCCAATGCATTCGACATCACACGGCCCGATGACGCACCGGTCGGCCTCAAACCATCGGCTGTCTCTTTCGCACAAACGATCAGGTGGTATTGCTTGCCGTTCATCGACGATAAAAGCCGGCGGGCAAAACTAGCGCGGAAGTGAGTGTATTTCAGGTCGTTGCATTACCGCGCTTGGGATGGCCGGATGGAACTAGTGAGCGGAAGCTGTTCGAGTTGCAAGTGCACCGGCTTTTCCAAAGCACGCTAAAGTTTGTCACCGGCTAAATGTTTTGACTAGTTAGCGCGCGGCCTCCGCGATGACATTGCCATTGCCCAAATTGGAGACGCTGGGCTGTCCGCCGCCGACACCTTCTTGCCAGTCGAGCCGATTGTTATTGCCCACGACGGCGATGCTGCGCGCAGCTTCGAGCGCGACGGTGTTGCGATTGCCCTGAACGTTGACTTGGCCACATGCACCGCGAAACGTGAGCGCATTGTCGTTACCCAGGATGTCGACATCCTTGCCGCGACACTCGACCGTGCGCTTGTCTCTATTTTGCAAGACGACGATGCGCTGGCTTGGGTCATTGCTTGGCGCTGCTTTAGTCTCTCCGCCAGCCGGCGCACCGGGTTTTCCCGCCTGCGCATTTGATTGGACGACTACATTACCCGCGCCCGTATCGCTCAAGCGCGGCGGCTGGCCGTTGAAGGCCTTCAGCCAGGTGACGTGATTGCCGGGACCCGATACGATGATTTCAGATGTGGACTCGACAACGACCACGTTCGACGGACCCGAGATATTCACGACGCCGCAAGTGCCTTGCAATGTAACGTGATTGGCGCTGGATTGGACGTCGACATCCATGCCTCGACACGAGACAGTGAGCTTGCGATTGCCTTCAGGGCCCACGACAACGCGCTTGCCCGAGGCTTGCAGGTCGCGCCTATTGGATTCGTTTTCCGGCGCCGCGTCAGTTTTTCCAGCGGGCGGCTTGACGGTTATGGCTGAGCCATCGCCTCTCTTGACGGTAATGCCGCCTGGCTTCGTGATAGTGACGGAGTCCGCCGCCGGTGCGTTATTGCACACGAGCCAGGGGAAGAGCAGCACCGCACCAGAAATGGCACAACGGTGGGTCTTCATGACAGTGTCCTTTCATGGTGTGGAACTTTTGACTACCTTCTATAGTGAGAGGTCTACCCTATGAGGCCGCCGATTGTGTCGCTCAAGGATGGGGTGATCCTCTGTGAAATTCTCGTGGCTTTTTACAATTTCTGTCGCGTCGCGGCGATCAGTGCGTAAACCTTTTTCATTTCGCTTTTGCCAAAGCGCTCTTACAGAGCTCGCATGACTGCAGCTTTGTCGGCGTCAAGGGGACAGACCCAGACGCGCATATTCCTGCAACACCCGCTCTTTGAATTCGAACTCATGGCGTACAGACCGAATGCACTCGTCAATGTGCGGCCGGAACTTTTCGATGTCGCGCGGTTCGTATTCTTCCAGGAGCAGCGGCAACAACGATTCGTAATTGAGGTCGTCGCTGCTTTCGAGAATATTCCAGCAAGTCGCGGTGACGGCCGTTTGGTTGATGCCAAGCGCCCAGTGAATCGCTTCCACCGATTCCGGCTTGCACTTCCAACAGGTAACTTGGCCCGCAGGCTCCTCGACGTACCAAACAGTACCTTCGATCCCGGTTAACTTTTCGTCTTCGGTGGGCTTGTTGCGCCATGTGTTCCCCCGAGCGCAGCACGCGGCCGGGGAAGCGACCGAGTAAATAGGCGAGCGCTTGTTTTTCGGTTTTGGTGTCCGGAAATGTAATCGTTACCATCGTGAATCTCTCTGAAACAACCGGCAAGGATCAGTTTCGCTTTAGCTCTTTGACAACGCCTCTTCAATCTTCCGGGCTCTCCGGGAGAGCTTTCGTTCCTCGGCGATCCGCGATTTCATGCGTAAATACGCCGAGCTAATTGATGAGATTTTCTCCACCCCCACTGCTCTGCCAATTTCTCCGTGCCGGTGCCCGCCCAACTCTCGGCTTAAATAGATCGCCATCATCCGCGCCTCGTTTTCTTGGCCTCGCTTTCGTCCCCCGCGAATTTCTTCGACTCGTTTACCGTATTCCTTTGCGGTCGCTTTGACAATTTCAGCGATGCCTGTCCCAAAGATCTCCCGCGACTCCGGTTTCTCCGCTTCGACTCGTGCCTTATCGCCGAGCTTTTCGATCACTACTTCAATAAACTCTTTGCTTCCTAAGACTGGCTTCTGATACGGGCCTCGGTAAAACCGCTCGATCTCTTTCTCGACCCTGTCGTGCATGATTTTTTGGTATTCCTGCAATCCTCGGAACCGGGAAAGCACCTCACTTGTTTCCAGCCAGACCGGGCGTTGCTTCTTGTTCAAATACGACCAATGGCTGCTCCAGCGGTAAAAATCCACGTCCGTCACGATGCCGGCCGCTACTGGATTGTGATGAATGTAACGCACCACCGACAGAAAATGTTCCTCGGCGTCGATCAGAATCGCTTTGTAGCGGCCGCGAAACAGTGCACCGTCACGATGGTGCACCCGGTTGAACTTCTGAGTGTAAACGCCGTTTAAGTGGCGCATCGCCCGCGCTAGACCTGCCGTCGGCGTTGAGAGCAATAAATGGTAGTGATTGCTCATCAAGCAGTAAGCATAAATCTCAACCTTCCACAGCCGGGTGATCTCGCCTAGCAGATCGAGAAAACTCTGCCGTCCTTTGTCTTCGAGAAAGATATCGCGACGAGACTGCCCGCGGTTGATGACGTGGTAATACGCTCCGGGATATTCGATTCGCAGCGGTCGGGCCATGTGGAACGTCTATCGCAACGCGAGCAGGGAGTAAAGAGCTAAACATAGACTTGACCCCTTTTGGATTTCATCAAATAGTAAGCATAAATCTCAACCTTCCACAGCCGGGTGATCTCGCCTAGCAGTTTCCGCAATCGGGAATCAGCTCGAAGCCGCTGTGCAAGCCGCCGTGATAGCGCAGCCGCGTATTTTTGATTCTCTTTGTGCCGAGGCGCAGCCAATCCCAGGGGTCTTCTTTGTGCTCGCGCACGAATTTTTTCAAATTGCCGGTGTTGAAGAACTCCATCGGCTCGAAGCCGGCTTGATCCATGTGCGGCAGCGCCGGCAGCATCATGCCGGTGCGCATGGAAAGCGCCCAGAGACTTGAGTTGCCATCCCGCAAGGTCGTATCGACAATCTTGATTTCATCCATGGGGGCTTTCTCCTCGGCGCGTCAAACCACCCGCACGACTCTTTTTCCCTGCATGATCTCGGGGTCGTGATTGGGAAACGCCAGATCAGGCCGGGCCGCCGTTGCAATCGCGCGGTCGAGCGCGGCGACCGTGTCGCCGAGATCGTAGTACCAGCCCACCGGATGATGATCGCGGATGTTTTTGAAAGTGTAAGCGATGTCGCCGCAGAGCACCGCTTTGCCGGCCGCGGTGTCCAGCGCAATCATTTGCGAACCCGGCGTGTGGCCGCCGGCTTTGAGCAGATTCAACCCAGGGTAGAGTACGTGGTCACCGTCGATCAGCTCGATGCGCCCTTCTTTCTGTAGCTTCTCCAAGCCGGGCCGAACTTTCGGCCGAATCTGGCTGTCCAAAACTTTGTGGCGCATCCGTGGCCCGGTCCAGAACTCGAGCTCGGCGCGCTGAATGATAAACTTGGCACCCGGGAAATAATCGAAGCCCGTGAAATGGTCCTGATGAAAATGGGTGACAATGACAGTTTTGAGCTCGTCCGATTTGAGGCCAAGCTCGGCCAGCAGCTTCGGCGGGTCGATGAACTGTTTTCCTTGAGCCCATTCCGGCGCCACGTAGTCGGGATGATAGCCGGTGTCGACAACGATGGGACCGTTGGGTCCTTCAATGAACCAGAAAATATAGGCCACCGGTTTGTCCCGGTCCACGTCGCTGCGCAGGCAAGGCATGATGCCGGAGCGCCACCAGCTCTCGCTCATGCCCACCATCATCGCGTGCACGGTGTGATTTGCCATCGACACCCTCCTGAATTCTTCGGACTAACCGAACCATAGTCTGCTGCTACGAATTGCGTCAACTACAATCTCGGCACGCAGATCACCTTGAACGATCTGTCCAGCAAACATCTGGCGGGTGACATCGATCGTGCTCGAGTTTCACTTTAGGGACCCACCCGATTACAAGGAAAGGGACCACCGGAGTTGGGGCGATTTACGCTCGGTCCTCGTCAATCCAGTAAATTACGATCTCGTATTTCCAATTACTTTTCATCGCCGGAATCACGCGGTGAAATGAATTCGCTTTTGAGCGCGAGAGCCGCCGCCAACATTTTGACCGTGTGCGGCTTCAGCCCAGCGCGAAACACGATGTTGCCGTGGAACGGATTGCCGACTATCGGGCTTCTTTCGCATGGCAAGGGATCGGTGATCATTCTTACCCGGATCGAAGTTTCTTGAACGTCGGCAGTTAGAATCCGCGCGGCGCCATTTTGAACGCTCAATTTCAAGTTGGTCCATGGTGCCAGACTCGTAACGCTCGGACTGACCGCGAGAAAAAACGTAGTACCATCCGTAATCATTTGGATCGGCTTCGAACGTGAAACCCAGCCGACGATCTTTAAACGTCCATTCGAGTAAAACTGATCCGTCGTCCAATGCAGCCAATCTAAGCGGTGGGAACGAATTGTCTGCCGGGATGTACCGCGCAAGCTCGGTCAAAAAGACAGAGAATTTCTTTTCGGCGCGGTTCACATAGGTTTCTGGATTTCTCGTAAGCGGATCTAATGATGGGATGACGCAAGAATTTTGTTTCTTACTCGTCATCCCAAGATGTATTTGGCGCAGGGCTTTTCACAGTGGCCACCGATCTCTTGCTTATATTAGCCACTTAGCTATGCCGCGGCAAGTTGTCAACGTCGGCGGCAATTCGCCTGAACAAAATCCACGCGAAAATTTTCCGGCACCCAAAAACGCAAAGAGCCCCAACCTCTTTCGAAGTTGGGGCTCCTTTTTTAAATCCGGCAGCGTCCTACTCTTCCATAGGGCGACCCTATAGTACCATCGGCGCTGGAGGGCTTAACGGCCGAGTTCGGGATGGGATCGGGTGTGACACCTCCGCTGTTGCCACCGGAAACTGTTCGGCCGTTGAAAAGTCCACCTGCTTCGTTGCGCTTGGTCGACTCGCGTACTCACTCAGTACGCCTCAGCTCGTCTCCCAGCGCGCGCCTCGCACCTGGCACTTTTTGAACGGCCTCAAAAACCGTGCAAACCTTGCTTGCGCTCGCTTGCTAAGCTGTTCGCTCACAACTGAATACGGGAACGGATCTGCAATTACATCAGTAGCATTGATAAATATGGTCAAGCCGCACGACCAATTAGTACCAGTTAGCTTCAACCATTACTGGTCTTCCACATCTGGCCTATCAACCTCGTAGTCTACGAGGGGTCTTTAGAGGTCTTACGACCTGGGATACCTTATCTTGGAGGGGGCTTCCCGCTTATATGCTTTCAGCGGTTATCCCGTCCGTACATAGCTACCCGGCAATGCGGCTGGCGCCACAACCGGAACACTAGCGGTACGTTCTTCTCGGTCCTCTCGTACTAGAGAAAACTCTCCTCAAGTATCCTACGCCCACGGCGGATAGGGACCAAACTGTCTCACGACGTTTTGAACCCAGCTCGCGTGCCACTTTAATCGGCGAACAGCCGAACCCTTGGGACCTACTTCAGCCCCAGGATGTGACGAGCCGACATCGAGGTGCCAAACACCCCCGTCGATGTGAACTCTTGGGGGGTATCAGCCTGTTATCCCCGGCGTACCTTTTGTCCGTTGAGCGATGGCCCTTCCATGCGGGACCACCGGATCACTATGACCTGCTTTCGCACCTGCTCGAGATGTCTCTCTCGCAGTTAAGCCGGCTTATGCCATTACACTCGAAGGCTGGTTTCCACTCAGCCTGAGCCGACCATCGCGCGCCTCCGTTACAATTTGGGAGGCGACCGCCCCAGTCAAACTACCCACCATGCAATGTCCCCCAGCTGGATGACAGCTGTAGGTTAGAGTCCAAGGCCAATAAGGGTGGTATTTCAAGGTTGGCTCCACGAAAGCTAGCGCCTCCGCTTCAAAGCCTCCCACCTATCCTACACATACTAACCCTAGATCCAGTGCAAAGTTATAGTAAAGGTGCACAGGGTCTTTCCGTCCTGCCGCGGGTACCCGGTATCTTCACCGAGAGTGCAATTTCGCTGAGTCCCTGGTTGAGACAGTGGGGAGATTGTTACGCCATTCGTGCAGGTCGGAACTTACCCGACAAGGAATTTCGCTACCTTAGGACCGTTATAGTTACGGCCGCCGTTTACCGGGGCTTCGGTTCAAAGCTTTGCCTTGCGGCTAACCTCTCTCCTTAACCTTCCGGCACCGGGCAGGCGTCAGGCCCTATACGTCGTCTTGCGACTTAGCAGAGCCCTGTGTTTTTGATAAACAGTCACCACCCCCGATTCACTGCGGCCCTTCTTGGCTCCATGCGCGGGCACTTCACCAAAAGGGGCATACCTTCTTCCGAAGTTACGGTATCAATTTGCAGAGTTCCTTAACCAGAGTTCTCTCAAGCGCCTTGGTATATTCTACCCGTCTACCTGAGTCGGTTTACGGTACGGTCACCTATAGTACTCGCTACGAGGATTTTCTTGGAAGCGTGGAATCAATCACTTTGCGTCCCATAAGGGACTCGTCATAACCTCTCGGTGGTAACGGCCCGGCGGATTTACCTACCAGACCCACCTACAGGCTTGAACCGGGATATCCAACACCCGGATGACCTATCCTTCTCCGTCCCCCCTTCGCTGATAACGCACCATCGGTGGTGCAGGAATATTAACCTGCTGTCCATCACCTACGCCTTTCGGCCTCGGCTTAGGGACCGACTAACCCTGGGAAGATTAACTTTACCCAGGAAACCTTAGACTTACGGCGAATAGGTTTCTCACCTATTTTATCGCTACTCATGTCTGCAGAATCTCTTCTAGAACCTCCAGTAGTCCTTACGGTCTACCTTCGCAGGCGACTAGAATGCTCCCCTACCAGATAATATCTCCGCAGAGATAATAAATTCGCAGCTTCGGTAATGTGCTTAGCCCCGTTACATCTTCGGCGCAGACTCACTCGACCAGTGAGCTGTTACGCTTTCTTTAAAGGATGGCTGCTTCTAAGCCAACCTCCTGGTTGTCTGTGCGTTTCCACATCCTTAACCACTGAGCACATATTTCGGGACCTTAGCTGGCGATCTGGGCTCTTTCCCTTTCGACCACGGAACTTATCTCCCGTAGTCTGACTCCCGTGATTGGGCAAAACGGAATTCGTAGTTTGGTTAGGTTTAGTATCCCGGTAAGGACCTTAGCCCGTCCAGTGCTCTACCTCCGTCCGCTAAACACGAGGCTATACCTCAATATATTTCGGGGAGAACCAGCTATCACGGAATTTGATTAGCCTTTCACTCCTATCCACAGTTCATCCGAGAAGTTTTCAACCTTCACCAGTTCGGACCTCCATTTTGTGTTACCAAAATTTCATCCTGACCATGGATAGATCATCCCGCTTCGGGTCTACTCCACGCAACTGAATCGCCCTATTCAGACTCGCTTTCGCTGCGGCTTCACCTCAATCGGCTTAACCTTGCTGCGTAGAGTAACTCGCAGACTCATTATGCAAAAGGCACGCGGTCAGGCATATCCCGAAGGACATAGCCCTTCCACTGCTTGTAGGCACACGGTTTCAGGTACTATTTCACTCCCCTCACTGGGGTTCTTTTCACCTTTCCCTCGCGGTACTAGTTCACTATCGGTCACGAGATAGTATTTAGCCTTGGGAGATGGTCCTCCCGGCTTCCCGCGGGATTTCACGTGTCCCGCGGTACTTGGGAACTGCTTCCAGAAAGTCCAATACATTTTTCCTACGGGACTATCACCCTCTTTGGTTGGCCTTTCCAAGCGCCTTCAGATATGAATTGGTTTGGTAACTTT
>Ga0194132_10000020_pt1:62500-243984 | contig 243984 bp, 218 predicted proteins | sample TA2KigOf80mmetaG_FD_148612 | JGI IMG/M metagenome (GOLD analysis project Ga0194132, IMG submission 148612) | Freshwater microbial communities from Lake Tanganyika, Tanzania - TA2015054 Kigoma Offshore 80m | ecosystem: Environmental > Aquatic > Freshwater > Lake | place: Tanzania...
CCGTTCGAGATCTTCCAAACGCCTCGTGTAATTCTCCATCATCTCACGGCGCGCGCCCGGGCGCGCGCCCGACAAGGCGTCGGCCGCGTCGACTAGCGGCGCTAAAATTGTCTCGGCTTTTACGTCTTCATGATGCGCCGCAATCGCATTGACGATTTTCGGCGACTCGCCGTACTTGCGCGCCAGCTCGGCGCCGATGATGGCGTGCGAGCCTTCGACCTCATGATCAACAGCTTTGCCAATGTCGTGCAGCAGCGCAGCGCGGCGCGCCTGCTTCTCGTTCAACCCCAACTCCGCCGCCATCGAGCCGCAGATAAACGCCGCTTCAATCGAATGCAGTAACACGTTCTGCGCATAGCTGTAGCGATATTTGAGCCGCCCCAAAAGTTTTACAATTTCAGGATGCACTCCAGCGACGCCGACGTCGAAGATCGCCTTCTGCCCGGCCTCCTTGATCGCGTCTTCCAACTCCTGTTCCGATTTGCGCACGACTTCTTCGATACGGCCAGGGTGGATACGCCCGTCCGACACCAACTTCTCAAGAGATAAGCGCGCGACCTCACGGCGGATCGGATTATGCCCCGAAATCACCACGGTTTCCGGCGTGTCGTCGACAATCAGGTCGATGCCTGTTGCCGCTTCCAGTGCGCGAATGTTGCGTCCCTCGCGACCGATGATTTTACCTTTCAATTCATCGTTCGGCAGCGGAAACACGGTCACCGAACGCTCGGCGACAAAGTCGCCGGCGAGCCGTTCGATCGCCAACGCGACGATCTTCTGGCTTCGGCGCACCGCATCTTCTTTGGCCTCCTCTTCGATCACGCGAATGCGTTTGGCCGACTCATGCTTGGCCTCTTCAACCATCTGATCGATCAGGCTCTTTCTTGCCTCCTCACGAGTCAAACCCGCAACCTGTTCCAGCTGTTTGCGCGCTTCGTCGATCTGCCGATCGCACTCGGCTGCTTTGTCGTCGACGTTTTTCTCCCGCGCCTTGAGCGACTGCTCGCGGCGCCCGAGCTCGGCTTCGCGCTTGTCAACCGATTCAATGCGTTTGTCGATGCCCTCTTCTTTGGTAATCAGCCGCTTTTCTTGATTCTGCAGCTCGCGTTTGGTCTCGCGCACCTCGTTTTCAAAGTTTCCTTTCTCCTTGAGCACACTATCCTTGGCCTGAATCTCGGCTTCCTTCTTGATCGCGCTCGCGTCCTTCTTCGCTTCATCAATGATACGCGCCGCAGCGCCTTGAGCGGATTGTACTTGGCCGCTCTGTTGTTTGCCGCGGAACCAGTTAAGTCCCAGCGCGATGATGATGCCGCCGACTAGGCCGGCAATGGTCATGATTAGTTCTTGACCCAATGAAAACACCCCCCTTCACAATAATTATCTTACACATTCTGCACAGACTGCGTCGCTATGCTCGCGCAGTCGATGGTTCTCCTTTCGGTAACAATTAAATGAACTCTTTGATCCCAGCTCTCGCACGGGACCGTTTCAACAACCTGAAAGTCGTATGCCAGCGCAACGAAAGTCGCGCCGGGCGAAAGCTCCTTTATCAATCGATCGTAATAACCCTTGCCATGCCCCAGACGATTGCCACGCTCATCGAACGCGATCCCCGGCACGAAAACCACCAACCCCCTGGCCTGGCCCGTTTCCAGCCGCTGCTCACCCTTGGGTTCAAGAATCCCCAATGGCCCGGCTTTGAAATCCAAAACGGACGACACCCGAATCAAGCTGAGGGTTCTGCCGGGCTCAATACGCGGAAAATAGACTGACTTTCCCGCTCTCTGGGCATTGTCAAAGACCTCTCGAGTCGAGACTTCGTTGTTGATCGAGCTATAAAGCGCCACCGCACCGGCGGCTCGGTATTGCGCGAGCTCTACGGCCCGGCGTTGAATCAGCCGGCTCCAATCGCCTGCGTCGGTCGCACTGAGCCCTTGACGCTGTGACAGGATAGCGCTGCGGATCGCTTGCTTGCTCGTCGCTTGAAAGGCCCCCCGCATTGTCGTTTTGCATCGGGGGAGAGATGAAGAGAAAATCCTTGGCCGGAAAAACTCTGCTCTATAGATCGGATCTACGTATCGACGAAGTCGGTCCCCTCGACAGCCGCCCGCCGCTTAGCATCACCGCCGGCGCAAATGTCCGGACAGCAGACGGGATTGCGACCCGCATTGACCAGCCCTTGGCAAAAGGCTGCCGAGCTCCCAACGGAATAAATAACGCGATCACCCAGTAGATCAGATCCATTAGTATTGCTTTTCCCCGTTCCCTCATCTTTCCACACCGCCTCGTTTAAGGCTTCTCCAGATGTTGCTCCGCGTTTCACGCGATGCACCGGAGAAATGGATCACCTTAAAGTCGTTAACCCTCCTCAGACAAAGTCGTTGACAGTTTTTCTGACAATTGATTCAGCCGGTGCAACACCGCTTCGTGAGCATCTTTCAATCTATGATACTCGTCAGCAATGTTTAGCGCCGCGAGCATGGCCACATTGGCCTTTGCCACCGGCTTGGGCGCTTGCACTAGCTCCTGCATCTTGCCGTCGACATAGCCGGCCACCTTCAGCATGTAACCCTCTTCGGCATCACTGCTGATGGTGAATTTCTGGCCAAGTATCTCGACGTCTAGTGCGCGCTTGGTCATTGTACTGCTTTATTCGGGCAGATCTAGCGCAGCGAACTGGTTTAAAATCTTGTCCAATTTTTCCCTTAACTCGCCCCGCTCACGCTCGTATTGCCGGATTTGCCCCTTGAGATCGTGCCACTCGTTCTCTTTTCCCTGCAGTTGTCTTTCAATCGATTGCTTCTCTTTTTTAACGCGCTCGTGCTGCTCAATTAGGCGATTGATTTTGATTTCTAACTGTTCAAGGTTTTCCAGCGGCATACGATCCTGCTCATAGGATAATTCATCTTTGAGATTAGTTTCAAGTACTTGCGATGTCAAGCTTATTTACATTCTTAACTCCGGCGATCATGGTTTGGCAGCCCCTTTGAGCAGTTCGCGAACATCGGCGAGGATAGTTTTCGGCTCCGGTGCAGTGCCGTGGTAGGCAAATTTCATCACGCCAGCCCGGTCGACAACGGCGGTCAGCGCAGTGTGGTCGACCAAGCCGCGCGCCTTGCGAGTGGCTTTGACGCCAAAGCTTTGCCAAACAGGCTTGAGCAGCGCCTCATTGCCGGTGAGAAAACTCCAATGGGTCAAATCGACTGCATAGCGCTTAGCGTAGCCCGCGAGCACCTGCGGGTTATCGATCTCTGGGTCAGTCGTGATCGTAACGAAGTAAACGTCGCTTTTCTCAGAAGAGCTAAGACCATCCTGCACATGGCGCATCGCCGCGGTAATCAGTGGGCAAACATCGGGGCAGGTCGTGTAACCGAAGCCGACGACGACAATCTTTCCTTTGAGCTTTGCGGATTCGAAAGGCTGCCCACGCTGGTCGGTCAGCGTGAAGTTCTTGATCGCCTGATTGCTGACACTTCGCTGCAGCTTGGCGGGGCGCGGCGGCTCCGGATGCGCTGCCGCTTGAGGAACTAGTGCAAACACCAGCACAAGCACAAGCAAAGGGATCACGGCTTCTTCGCCTCCGGCGGATCGTCCACGCCCAGCACCGCCTCCCACGGCACACTGCAATGCGCCGCCACTAGCGTATCGTACTTCTCCCACCATTGAAGATCGCGCCCTTCACGGCTCAAAAAGCGCACCATCTGCAGCATGTCGTTGATCTCCGACGGCTTCAACGCCGGCTCAAACGCAGGCATCGTGCCGCGGCCGTGCGCGATGATTCTTCGGATCTGTGCGTTGCTTTTGGTCTCGACTGTTTGACGAAAGTCCGGCGGCTTTACCGGCAGCGACGCTGCAATCGGCCCATCGCCCTGCCCGCTTGGCCCATGGCAATTGATACAGCGCTGCGCATAAAGCGCATCCATGCGCGGGTTACGACCGCAGCCGGCGAGCAACAGGCATGAGAGTAGCATAGCTGCCAAAATCGGGGACATTTCTATTGAACATACCACTCGGAAACCCTCGGTGAAATCTACAGCAAATGAAACGACCGAGTTTTCATGATGAGAAACACCGGGCTTTGCTCGGCAAGCCCGAGGCGCGTCACCGCCGATCCGGTTAAGCGCACATAGAATTCTTCGCCGGCGAGCACCGTAATGACGACTTCGCCGTCGAGCGCTTCAACGCGCTGAATCACGCCCGCCACGATGTTACCCGCGGAGATGCCCTCGGGTTTCTGCGTGCCCAGCAAAATATCGTCGGCGCTGATGCGAACCTGCAGAGCTTGGATGGTTGGCCGTTCCATATAAGGAATGAACAGTTCCTGGCCCGAAGGAGTTCTGACGCGCGCGCGACCGCTCGCTTTGTCCGAGTCGACGAAGGCGACGGTCAAAACGTTGTCAAAATCATCATCGGCCGCCTGCGCAACTGAAAGCGACGAACGGAGAACTTCTTTGGGCGCGCCCTGAGCGAGCAATTGCCCGCGCTGAATCATCAGCACCCAGTCCGCCAGTGTGAGAACTTCCGTTAGATTGTGCGTGACGTAGATCATTGGAATCGCAAATTCGTCGCGCACCCGCGCCAGGTAAGGCAAGATGCGCTCTTTCAACCCGACATCGAGCGCCGCCAGCGGCTCGTCGAGCAGCAGCAGTCGCGGCCGCGAAAGAATCGCACGCGCCAGCGCGACCCGCTGCGCTTCACCGCCGGAGAGTTTCGCCACTGGGCGTTCGAGCAAGCTGCCAATCTCCAGTACCTCGGTCACATGTTCCAGCGTCATCCCTTTGGCATCGTTGACCGAATCCTTGCGCACCGAGCCGAAAAGGATGTTGTTCCACACCGATAGATGCGGAAACAACGCGGCTTCCTGCGGCACATAGCCGATGCCGCGCTGCTGCGGCGCGAGATTGATGCCGCGCGCCGAGGAATATAGCGTCTTGCCGCCAATCTCGATCTCCCCCGAACTAATCGCGCGCAATCCGGCGATGGCGTCGAGCAGGGTTGTCTTTCCTGATCCCGACGGACCGAAGATCGACGTCAGCCGCGCCTCGAAGCTGGCGTTGATGTTCAATTCAAATTCCGCCAGCGGTATGCGGCAAGTAATTTTCATTTCACGCTACCCGCCGTGAACGCAGCAGCCACTCGGAGGACCAAACAAAAATAAAAGCAAGGGCGACGGTGATCGCGAGCAACACGTACGCTTCGTCATCTTTGCCCGACTGCACGAACCCAAAAATCGCCAGCGACAAGGTTTGGGTCTTGCCGGGGATATTCCCCGCGAGGAGAATCGTCGCGCCAAACTCACCCAAGGCGCGTGAGAAAGCCAACAAAGCGCCGGCGACAATACCTTTGTAGGCGAGCGGAATCGTCACCGTAAAAAAAATCCGCAAACGCGAAGCGCCAAGCGTTGCGGCGATCTGCTCCAATCGGGGATTCACTTCGGCAAACGCCGTCCGCGCCGAGCGAAAGAACAGCGGAAACGACATCACCGCCATGGCGATCAGCACGCCTTTCCAATTGAAGACGATCTCAACGCCGCGATCGTAAAGCCAACTACCCACAGGACTGCGGCGGCCGAAAGTTTTGAGTAAAATCAAACCTGTGGACACCGGCGGCAGCACCAGCGGCAACAGCAGGACGGTCTCCAACGCGCTTTTGAAAGGCCACTCTTTGCGCGCAAACCACCAAGCGAGCACGATCGCAAAGGGTAGGATCGCCAACGTGCTCGCTAACCCAACGCCAAGCGAAAACAGCGTGATTTGCCAAGTCTCGGGAGAAAAAATCACAGGAGTGACGCGCGCGACTTATTCCAGAACGACAAAGCCATATTGCTTGATCAGACTTTTCGCCGCCGGCGTTGTTAGAAAGCTCAGGAAATCCCGCGCTGCCGCCTTCTTTTTGGAGTCTTTTACGACGGCGACGGGATAAACGATCTTCGGAGCTTTTTCCACCGGCACCGCGAATGCGACTTTGACTTTCGCCGAAATCGCCGAGTCGGTTTTATAAACGATTCCCGCGTCGACATTGCCAGCCTCCACCGCTGCCAAGGTAGCGCGCGCATCGAGCACCGGAACAATCTTGGCGGCAACACCGCTCCACAACTTTTCATCGGTCAGATACCGCTTCGCGTAAACGCCCACCGGCACGCCCGAAGGGTCCGCCAAAGCGATCCTTTTTATTTCCGGCTTAAGCAGATCCGCGGCTGAAGAAATTTTCAACTTGGAATCGGCCGGCACCACGATCACGAGCTGATTGGACAGAAAGCTCCGCCGTGTGCCCGGCTCAAGACGATTATTCTTTTCGAGGCTGTCCATCTGCGCCAGATCCGCGGAAAAAAACACATCCGCCGGCGCCCCCTCGTCAATTTGCCGCGCGAGAAAATTCGACGGCCCCAAAGTCAGAAACAGTTTGTTTTGGCTCTTTGCCTGATAGGCTTTGCCGACATCTTTCAGCACGTCGGTGAGGCTAGCGGCTGCCGACACCAAGATCTCTTCGGCACGGGCGTTAATCTGATTCACCGCCAAAGCCAACACGAACACGACTATCCTTGTGAACACTCGCCAAGTTTTCTTGAAGCCATGCACGGTCAAGGCATTGTTTCGATTGCGGACCGGCGAACCGAGTGTCCCATCAGTGAAAAAACGCACCCGGCGAAGACGTCCACTACTCACATGTCCACCGCTTCATTGGAATCGTCGAAACCGCCCTTCACATAGCATCTGGCAAATTCTTGCTTTACAACCGACCCAGCATCCATGTTTGCCAATTGCCGAGTTGCATGAAAAACGGCTATCGAATTCCGAATATGCCGTAAACTCATAGGTTTTAGAGAGACTCCGGCGCACTAACGATCCGACTCGTTTGTCCTTTGTGACCAAAAAACCGATCGTCCGACCAAGCGTCAACGACAAACGACAGCACAGCACCGCCCAATCCCATGCTTGCCACCGATTCCAGTCCGGGTCTCGATCAGCCTTCCTCAACACCAGCGGATCGTTGACACAAAATTAGCATACGTGTTACGAGCCAATGAGAGTAACACGCCCATGCACCACCTATCGCGATTTGGCGTTTCGCTGGAAGACGACCTGCTCGAAGCTTTCGACAAAAGCATCGGCGGGCAGGGTTATCAAAACCGTTCGGAGGCGATTCGCGATCTGATCCGGGATCATTTAATTCAGAAAAAGATCAATCACGGCAACAGCGATGTGATCGGCGTGGTGACGCTAGTCTATGACCATAGGGTGCACCGCCTGAGCGATGTTTTGGCGGACATGCAGCACAAAGCCGAGGTCAATGTGAATGCTAGCCTGCACATTCACCTCGACGAGCATAACTGCCTGGAGGTCATCGTCATTCGCGGCCGGGCCGACAAAGTTCACGAGATCTCCGGCAAGTTGATCGCAACCAAAGGAGTGCAAAACGGCAAACTAGTAACCACTACGCCGGAGCTAAAGCACTAAAAAATTTTTCTCCATGGTAACACGAATTTGTAAAGCTTGCTATTCTAGAATAGCACACGACCATGAGCCGCGCTGAACACACCCACGACATCGACACGTCAGCCGCCCACGCCCAAGGTTCGGGCTCGGCGCTCACGCTGATCAGCGTCGCCCACGGCATCAACCACGCCCAGTCGGCGCTCAAGCCCCTGGTCTTTCCTTTAGTCCTCCGTGATTTGAATTTCGGCTATAGCGAGCTCGGCATCATGCTCGGGGTTGCCAGCGCGGTGGGCGGACTCTTGCAGCTCGCCGCCGGCTCCCTTGGCCGAATCTTTCCGCGCCACATGATCCTCGGCGTCGGCAATGCGTCTGTCGGCGTTTGCTTCGTGCTGGTCGGTTTGGCGCAGAGTTATTTTCAATTTTTTCTCTGGACCGTCATGTCGCGGGTTGGCGGCGCAGCGCAGCACCCGGTCGGCAGCTCGCTCTTATCGCATCATTTCAAGAAGAAAAATCTGGGCACTGCGCTCGCCACTCATTTCACTGCCGGCAACGTCGGCACCGCGGTAATTCCGCTCTGCGCCGCGCTCTTGATCGGGTTCTGGGGCTGGCGTTGGACGACGATCCTTTTCGCCGTGCCGGCGATCCTCGTCGGCGCCGCCATGTGCATCTGGCTAAAAGAACCCGGCGGCGCACAGCGTGAAGCCGTCAGTGACCGTGCTTCGTTTTGGCAGGATAGCGCGGAGGCGATTCGAAATAAGAATCTACGCTGGATTCTGGTCGCCGCGATCGTCGCCGCCGGCGGCTCGGGCCACGGCATCATTTCCAGCTTCATGCCGCTCTACCTTAGTCATAATCTCGGCATGGAAGCGGCGGCTGTCGGTTTTATCTTCACACTGATGAACGTGGGCAGCGTCGTCGGCCCCATGCTCGGCGGCAACCTTGCCGATCGTTTTCATCCGCAGCAAATTTTACTCATCAGTTACCTGTCCTCTGCCGCGATTACGCTCGCGATCCCATGGTTGGGTGCCAGCTTCATCGCTGTATCGTTGGCGGCGTTCGCGCTCGGCGTCACTGCGTTTGGCACCCATCCGATTCTGCAAACCCTGGTCACCCACACCACTTCAGAACGAATTCGTGACACGGGATTTGCCTGGTTTTATACAGCGACTTTCATCGCTGGCGCCATCTGGTCGCCGCTGGTCGGCTACCTGAGCCAATGGCTCGGACTCAAGGCTGCCTTCGGTGCCATGGCGGCGTCGTTTGTCCTCGCCATTTCCTGCATTCTGCTCGGTAAGCTGCGCCAAATCGAGGTCACCCCGACCGCCCACGCGATTGGCGATCACCATCACTCGAATTAAGGCACGCGGCCCCATGCGGGAAAGAACTCTGCGGTATCTTTGCACTCGCGCTAGGTCGAGGATGGTGTTAATTTTATTTGCCCTATCGCTGTCGGCACGGCGCCCGTTACACGCTCACCCCTTCACTCATTTTAGATCTCGCGGCCGGCCGTAGCCTGCGCTCCTCTGGTGCCAGGTTCTAAGGTAACTTTGGCATGACCTGGACGGTCGACGTTCTGAACGCCTTTCGGCGCTGAGCGGCGGCGGATTCGACGAAGGAGCTTTGAAGGCCGTTAAACCATCGCGCCTCGGGCCGGCGCAGCGCGACGGCCAAAACATGCCGGCAGAGTTTACGGACGTTTGCAAGTTTCGCTTGCAGCGTCCGACCCGCTAGTTGCCTATTGGGTCGGCCTGTTGATATTATCTTTTGATTGGGGAGATCAAGAAATGCGCGCAAGTGACGGTCATCATCATCTATCTGCCGGCAACGTTATTTCATTCGATAAGCTTTCATTGCTCTTTGGCGGCACGGACGACGCCGGCGTCGTCCGTGGCAGCGAAGTGGTCGGGGATCGCTACCACGATCTGCTGCAGGAAATCGCCGCTATTACCGAGTACCAATGGCGCTCAAGCAGCACCCGCGGTTTGGTGAAAGGGTTTTTGCTCAGCGGCCCTCCGGGCACAGGGAAAACAACCTTGGCCAAGCGTTTGGCCTACGAGCTCGGCCGCAGATTCGATAACGACAACGATCCACCGGTCGCTCTGGCCTTTATCGACGGCGGCGAGATTTCGCGCTCGCGTTATGGCGAAAGCGAAGAGCGCATCCGCGATATTTTTCTCCATGCCAAATCGGGCTTCACCGCCCAGGGGCAGCGCTCGGTGCTCTTGTTCGACGACGTCGAGTCGATTTTCATGGCGCGTGGCAGTCAGCATGCCAAAGAGTGGCACTTTTCTCAGGACAGCGTTTTCTTTCATTCCATCGATGACATCGACACCTCGCGCTCGACGATCATCTTGACCAGCAACCGTCCGGATCTGATCGACGAGGCGATTCGCGATCGCTTTCTCAGCTATGTCGTCGACTATCCTGACCTCGAAACGCTGCTAAAAATGGTCGAGCAGATACCGGCGCTGCAGGAACTCTCCGGCACGCAGCAAGCGGAATTGAGAAAAGATCTGCTGGCGGCAGTAAACGACGGCACCGTGCGCAGCATGCGCGACGGTCAGCGTTTTGCCATGCGCCACTTTGTCGCCAAGCTGCTGAAAAAGGAATCGCTGGCAGAAAGACCCGCCGACTAATTTTTCGAACACTAAACAAGGGGACTTAAAATGGCAAAGAACTTCTATGAACAATGGCTGGAAACACCGAACCGACTCCAAGACGAGCTTGAACAGAGCCGGCTGGTCGCGGTCGACAAAGATATCCCATGGGTCTCAACCCCGCACGACGCCAAAGTGAAGCTGATGGTGGCCAGTCACCTAGGTTACGCCACCATGGGCAGCAACGTGCTCAAGTCCGAGATCCCGGTGGGTTGGCACACCGGCAAGCATCGCCATGGCGAAGAGTCGATGCATATCCTCGAAGGCGAGGGCTTCAGCATTATCAACGGCCAGCGTTTTAATTGGCACACTAGCAGCACCTTGCAGATTCCGTTTTGGGCGGAGCATCAACATTTTAACACCGGCAAAGTTCCGGTCACCATTCTGCACGGCATGTGTTTCGATCTCGAAGCCTTCCTGCGGGTTGCGCGCATCGAGCAGATCGAGACCTGCGGCCCCAACGATCCGACGATGGTCGCCGCCATGCCCGAGGAAACCTCGCAATATTATCCCGACGGCAGCCGCGCGATTATCCACCTTGAGCAGGCGCCGACCAACAAAGAAAAATTACCTCCCGGAGAGAGTTACAACCCGCAGGGCGCCATCGCCGCGACCAAAAACCAACATGATTTTTCTAACTATTTGGTCGTGCCCAAAAACGGCTTTCGTGCGGTCAGCGTTGCGATCACCAATCGCTGGATTGAGCCGGCCTTCCATGAAAGCGGCCGGCACAAACATTTAGAGGCCGTGGTTTACGCGATCGAAGGCGAAGGTTTCACCGACATGCAGGGGAAGCGCATTCCCTGGAGCGCCGGCGACGTCCTCTACGTGCCGCCGGCGATGTGGGAACACCAGCACATTAATGAAAACCCGAACTCGATTACCCAGATTCGTATTGGTTTCAATATTCGCCAGTGGATTACCTCAATCTGGCCGCAGGGTTTTACCAGCACGCGCATCTATGACGACGAAGGCAACCCGATCGAGGCTGGGCGTATCACGCGCAAACGTGAGCGTTCCTACTAGTCAAGTTGCGAATAGGCGCAGAGTCACCACAGGCGACCTCCGCTGTGTCATTCTGAGCGACAGTGAAGAATCTGCCCGTAGCGCCAAACCAACCAGCAGATGCTTTGCTTCGCTCAGCATGACACCTCACCGCTCCCCGTACCCCTTTCCGAAAACAGCTTCTGCGCAAAAAACTTGTCCGGAGTAAACGATGGCTCAATCTACCTCACCATCGAAATACCGCCCCGACCATCACGATTGGGACTCGTCCGATTACGTCGCTCATTGGGCTGCAGGCCAAGACCCCAAGGAGGCCCTACGCCAGAAGCCGTTTGCCGTGCTCGCCGACACTATTCCGCATCAGCAGAACGCCGCGATAAAAATTCTCGATATCGGCGCCGGCTACGGTGCGCTGACGCAATTTCTTTTGCAGCGCTTCCCCAACGCCGAAGCAGTCTGCCAGGATGGCTCCAGCGAAATGGCCCAGCTCGGCAGCGAGCGCATGAAACATCTCGCCGGCAGATTCAACTACGCCATTTGTGATTTCAGCCGACCAAAGTGGGTCAAAGACATTCCCGGCAACTATGCCGCCGCGGTTTCATCCATCGCCATTCACAACGTGCGCGACCCGAAAATTATGCAGCGCGTTTACGGCGAGCTTTTTCCCTTGGTCAAACCCGGCGGCTGTTTTTTGAACTTCGACCGGCCGCGGCCGCCCTGGGAAGATCAACTCAAGTGGCTCAGCGAAGCGGGATTCCACGATACGCAAATATTCTGGCGCGGCGAAAACCGCGCCGTCTATGGCGGCTTTCGGAGTACCTAACGTGGCTCGAATTTATTCTTTACGCCCGGTGCGGTTAATTTTCTGCCTACTCTTGATCGCCTGCGCCTGCAGCCGTAAAGAAGAAACCGCCAAACCCGCCGCAGCGCCGCAAAAGTTCAAAGTCGTCACGACGGTTGCGCCGATCACCAGCATCGTCGAAAACGTCGCCGGCGACAAAGTCACAATCACCGGCATCGTTCCCGAAGGCGTCAACTCGCACACCTTCGAGCCGGTACCATCGGATAGCAAGCTCCTAGCCGAGGCCGATCTGGTGATTCTCAACGGCCTCGATCTGGAAACGCCGACGTTAAAACTTGCCCAAGCCAATCTGAAAAAAGGCGCGGCGATTTTTTCCCTCGGCGACAAAACGATCGAGCAGGCCGACTATGTTTTCGATTTCAGTTTTCCCAAAGACAAAGGTCATCCCAATCCCCATCTTTGGTTGAACCCTGAATATGCCATGCGCTTTGCCACGCTAGTGCGCGACGAGTTGGCGCGCCTCGATCCGCCCAACAAAGCGGCCTACGAAGCCAACACCGCGCAGTTTCTCAAAAAGCTCGAGGCCCTCGACCAGGCGATCAAAGCAGCGGCGGCAACCGTCCCGGCGCAAAATCGCCGGCTGCTCACGTATCACGACTCCTGGCCCTACTTTGCCCGCCGTTACGGCTTCACCGTCATCGGCGCGGCGCAGCCGTCGGACTTTGCCGACCCCAGCCCCAAAGAAGTTATTCGTTTGATCGAACAGATTCGCCAAGAAAAAGTCCCCGCCGTTTTTGGCTCGGAAGTTTTTCCCAGCCGCGTCCTCGAACAGATCGCCCGCGAGAGCAAAAGCCGTTACGTCGACAAACTGCGCGACGATGAATTGCCCGGTAAGCCGAGCGATCCCAACCATTCGTACATCGGCATGATGGTTGAGAACATTACGATCATGTTCGAAGCCCTCGGCGGCTCCGCCGACGCCTTGAAAAAAGTCGATCCTGCGCCCGTGGCTGGCAGCCACGCGGACTATCGGCGCAGGAATTAATATTCCTCCCATGGCTCACTCACATGATCACGACCACCGGCCCGGCGATCCGCACACGCTCCATCCGCCGGGCATCGAAGAATCTGCCGAGCTGCAAAAGCACGTCACGCCGCTTGTCGAGTTGACCGATGTCAGCATCTCCTACGGCGCCACCAGCGCGCTGCAAAACGTCTCGCTGAAAATCTGGCCGCGCCAATTCATGGCGATTGTCGGCCCCAACGGCGGTGGCAAAACCACGCTGCTGCGCACTGTGCTCGGCATGATTCCAATGACGAGCGGGCACATTCACCTGCGCGGCAAGGCGCTGCGCCGCGGCGCCCTCGACCGCGTCGGCTACGTGCCGCAGCTGGAAGCCATCGATTGGAATTTTCCAATCACGGTCGAGGAAGTCATCGCCATGGGCTTTTTCGTCAGGAACCGCTGGTTCGGCGGCATCGGCGCAAACGAAAAAAAGAAATTACACGAGATCATGGAACGGCTAAATCTTGCCGGCCTCGGCCAACGCCATATTCGCGAGCTTTCCGGCGGTCAGCAGCAAGCGGTGTTCATCGGCCGCGCACTACTTGGCGACCCCGAATTGATCTTTCTCGACGAGCCGGCCTCGGGCCTCGACATCCGCTCGCGCGACGACGTCATTCACTTTTTGCACGAGATCAATCACCAAGGCGTCGCCATCGTCCTGACCGCGCATGATCTGAATTGGGTCGCCGCCCACCTGCCCTGGGTGGTGTGTTTGAATCGCCGCTTGATCGCCGAAGGCAAACCCTATCAGGTTTTCAACCCGGAGGTGCTCAAGGAGACCTACAGCGGTGAGCTCTTAGTAATGCGCCAGGACGGCATGGTGATGATCGGCGAACGGCCCCATGCGCCGCATTCTTAACGGCTTAAACCAAAAAGATGTTCGTTCCTTTTGAGTATGAGTTTTTCCGCCATGGCCTGATCGCCGCCGTCCTGGTTGGCGCGCTCTGCGGCTATATCGGCGTCTACGTCGTCTTGCGCCGCATGAGCTACATCGGCCACGGGCTTTCGCACGCGATCTTTGGCGGCGCGGTCTTGAGCTATGTGTGGAATCTGAACTTTTATTTGGGCGCGGGCGTTTGGGCGCTACTCGCGAGCGGCTTGATTCACGTGATCAGCCACCGCCGCTGGGTCGGCGCCGATGCGGCGATCGGCGTCGTCACCACGTCGAGCTTCGCCCTGGGTGTCGCGCTGATCTCCACCCACCGCCAATTCACCCGCAACATCGAAGCCGCGCTGTTCGGAAACATTCTCGGCATTACTCGCAGCGATCTTTGGGTGATAGTTGTCATCTCGATCCTAGTTGTCACCGCGCTGTCGATCATGCGCCGCCAACTGTTGTTTGCGACCTTCGATCCGGAAGTGGCGGCAGCCTACGGCGTCGCCACCGGAAAGACTGACTTTCTTTTCGTCGTGCTGCTCGCCGTCACGGTGCTCGGCGCCACCCAAATTCTCGGCGTGACTCTGGTCGCGGCGGCGATGGTCATCCCGCCGGTGATCGCGCGTTATTTGACGCGCAGGTTTCATACCCTACTCTTGGTCTCGCCGCTGCTCGGCGCCTTTTGCGGCGCGACCGGTATGTTCCTGAGCTTTTACCTCGACATATCTTCGGCCGCGACCATCGTGTTGACTGCGGCGGCAATCTTCATATTGGTCGAATTGCGCTTGGTCGGCCGCAGCGGCGCAACCCTCAGTCATACTCAAAACCACACGCACTGACCCGCGAGAAGGCGTTTTGACATTTCCCACGCGCCCTACTAGCTTGAGCGCAGTTTTCTACTGAGTAGCGGCGGACGCTCACGACAAGGCACCCAGTTTATAAAGGATCGATCAATGAAACTCACTTTAGAAAAAGCCAACATCATCGCCGACAAAACCCTCGCCAAAGCACGCGACGCTAAGTATCGCCCCATGTGCGTCGCGGTGTTAGACGACGGCGGCTGCTTGAAAGTACTCAAGCGCGAAGACAACGCCAGCATCCTGCGCCCCGACATCGCCATCGGCAAAGCCTGGGGCGCCGTCGGCATGGGTGAATCGAGCCGCTCGCTAAGCGAACGACTGAAAGAACGCCCGGCGTTCCTCGGCGCGCTGTCGACGATGTCGCAAGGCAAAGTCGTGCCCGTGCCGGGCGGCGTGTTGATCATGGACGGCAATGAAATCGTCGGCGCGGTCGGTGTCAGCGGCGGCACCGCCGAAGAAGATGAGGCCTGCGCCATCGAAGGCATCAAGGCGGCGGGCTTTGTCGCGAAATCGTAGAAGGGCTAACGCACCACGAAGACGCGAAGAGCAAGAAGTATCACAAGACAGAAATTCTAATTATCAGTTTCCAGTTGAAGCCGAAACTCGAAACAGCGCTTTGCGCTATTTGCAGATTCCCGGTTGATTTGACACTAATGATGAAAGCCTTATAGGAGGGACGATCATGGGAACTAAGTTTAGGGAGATCAACACGCTGTCCTTCATCGGCAACGTCGGCCCAAAGACCGAGCGCGTCTGGAAAGAGGTCGATGAGGGAGAAGACATCATCGCCGGCAAAGATAAGCCGGAACGGGCCTGTGTGCACCTATCGCCGCTCAAATTGCTCGCCATGGATATACCAGGCGACGGCGATACCAAGCAGCTGCCGATCTTTGTCAACGATGACGTGCGCCTGGAGCTCCAATACTGCCGCGGCGCCAATGGCACCAACGGCCGCCGCCCCAATGGTTTTTCGGAAGCCCAGATTCAGGTGCAAAACAAACGTGTGACAAAAACTTCCGAGGGCGATTTCGAACTGGACATTGGCGACCTGCTGGTGGTACCGCCGAGCATCCATCACGAAAGCGCCGGCAACGGTGCCTGCACGCGCCTGATCGTTTACACACGCAACCCGCTGCAGATCGGCCATACCTATCCCGTCAAACAAAGCGTTGTCCCCAACAAGCAATGCACTTTTCTCAAGCCCAGCACTGTGCTCGACAAAATCGACGAAGGCGCCGCATCGGGCGGCAAGCATTTCGAATTGGTGGAAAATGCCGACATCATGATTGAAACAACCCATCGCTCCGATGCGCAAAAGATTTATCACCGCGGCTTTGGCCAGGACGAGATTGCCTTTCAACTCTCCGGCCAGCGTGCCACACGCACCAACCAAGGCGATTACATGCTCGACACAGCCGATTTTCTGTTAATCCCGCCCGGCACCTCGCACCGCAACATCGGCGACATGGCAACTATCCGGGTGATCCTCTACACCCGCAACTCCGTGCGGCTGGCCGACGAATACGTCGCGCGGGCGAAACAAGCGGGAATAAAAATCTACTAAGGAGTAAAAAGTAAGGAGCGAGGAGTCCGTAGCGAGGAGAGTGCATTCCGAGTCTCCTTACTCCTTGCTACTCACTCCTTACTACCCGATTCATGCTGACAATTGCGCTGATCGTAGTCGCTTACGTTACACTGATTTTTGCGCCCGCCACAGCCCGCGCTGCTGCCGCTCCGGAAAACGTCAAAGTCTCCTACGCCGTGTTGAGCATGGCCTATATGGACCATGTGCTCGCCATGGACAAAGGCTATTTTCGCTTTCGACTTCCTCGTTCTCTGAAGACTGTGTCACAATGGAGAAAATCAGCGGTCTTGTCATCCTGCAGAATGACAATTGCGACACAATCTCCTCTGGGAGAGGATTGAGGTGAGGGGGCGCACGGTGGCACGATCTGCGACACTTCGAACCGGCCCTCACCCCGGTCGAAGGACTCCGAAAACGTTTGAGGAAATATTTCATGCGTCTAGAACTCGGCGAAGTCACCGTCAAAGATGTACGGTTCGGTCCACGCACGGCGCTTGAAGACGGCGTGCTGACGATCGATCGCGCCGAGCTGATCGCGCTGCTGCAACAGGAATCGCTCTTTGAGAAGGTCGCAGTCGACCTCGCCCACCCCGGTGAGTCTTGTCGCATCATTCGCGTGCTTGATGTTCTCCAGCCGCGCTATCGGCTCAACGGCCCCAACTTCCCCGGGGCTCTCGACGGCGTCGGCCTGGTCGGCGACGGTCACACGCGCGTGCTCAAGAACGTCGCCGTCGTCGAAATCAGCCAGTCGGAAACCCACGACCGCGACATCATCGACATGAGCGGCCCGGCCGCCGAGCTCACGCCCCTTGGGAAAACCCACAACGTTGCCTTCACGCCCACAGCGAAAGCCAACGCCGACAAGGATGCCTACCGCTTGGCCATCAAGAAAGCCGGTTTGAAAGCCGCCACTTATCTAGCAGAAGCGGCAAAACAAGTGGCGCCTGGCGAGACGCAGGTCTACGAATTACCGCCGGTGGCCTGCAATCAAGGTCCCAAAGAGCTACCGCGCATCGCTTATATATTTCCAATCCATTCGCACCAGCATCCAACGCAGCAGAGCGAAACGGTTTTCTACGGCAGCAACATTCAAGGCTTCATGCCGACGATTGTCCATCCCAACGAGATACTCGATGGCGCTCTGATGTTCTCCTATTCGGCTTTCACCTGGTTCGCGCAAAACCATCCGGTGATTTTGGAACTCTACCGCCGCCACGGCCAAGACCTCTGGTTCGCCGGCGTGGTCGCTACCCTCGCGCCGAAGACGATCGCGGAGAAGGAAAGATATGCCTATCTCAACGCCCGGCTGGCCAAGGAAACCCTCGGCGCCGACGGCATCTTAGCGACCAAGATCGGCGGCGGCGCCGTGGACACAGATCTAATGTTGACCTACACCCGCGCCGAAGAAATGGGCATGAAGGCGACGCTGATCATCATGGAACGCTATCCGGACACGGGCATCACTTTTGTGCCGGAGAATGTCAACGCACTGGTAACGCCCGGCTTAACCCGCGATCCGATCGATCTTCCCGCGGTCGCGCGCGTCATCGGCGGCGAGACGATCCCGCTGGACAATTCCAATCCGGACAACACCAACCCCGATGTGCCTTTGATACCGGCGACGCAAGCCATGCGCGTTTCGCATGGCGACATCGTCGGCGCGATCAGCCAGGTGGGCGGCTCGCGCTTGACCACCTACATGGGTTGAGGAAAAACTTATGAGCGAGAAAGTTCGCGTCATCCATTATTTGAATCAGTTCTTCGCCCAGATCGGCGGCGAAGACAAAGCCGATGTAGCGCCTGGAGCAAAAGACGGTCCGTTCGGCCCCGGTCTCGCGCTCCAAAAGGCCCTCGGCGAGAATGCTGAAGTCGTCGCGACAATTCTCTGCGGCGACAATTACTTTGCCGAGCATGAAGCTCAGGCCATCGAAACACTGTGCGGCCACATCGCCCAGCGCAACGCCGACCTGCTGGTCGCCGGCCCGGCCTTCGAAAGCGGCCGCTACGGCGTTGCCTGCGGCGCCATTTGCCAAGCGGCGCAGGAGCGCCTCGGCATTCAAGTGGTTGCCGGCATGGACCGGGAAAATGCCGGCGCCGATCTTTATCGCAAGAGCATCTACATCGTCGACTCCGGTGCATCCATCGCCAAGACCGCCGCGGTGCTGCAACAGATGGCGGCACTCGGGCTCAAGCTCGTGCGCCACGAAACCATCGGCAGGCCGAATCTCGAAGGCTATCTCTCGCGCGGCGTCAAGCGCAACGAAATCGCCGCCAAGCCGCCGGCCGAGCGCGCCGTCGACATGCTGCTCGCCAAGCTCCGCGGCGCGCCGTTCCAGTCGGAGATCGCCGCGCCGAAGTTCGCCGCCAACAAACCGGCGGCGCCGTTGCGCGATCTCAAGGCCGCGACAATTGCCCTGGTAACGGACGGCGGATTGGTGATTGAAGGCAACCCAGAAAAAATCGAACCGGGCCGGCCAACGCGCTACACCAGCATTCCCATCCAAGGCGTCGAGTCGCTCGCCGCCGACCGTTACGATGCGGTGCATTCTGGCTACGACACGGCGCTGGCCAATCAAGATCCGAATCGCCTGGTGCCCCTCGATACCCTGCGCGAGCTGGAACGTGAGCATGCGATTGCCAAAGTGCATGAATTCATCCACAGCACCGGCGGCGCCCATGCCGCCGTCGAGAACGCGACGATCATCGGCCAAAGCATCGCCGAAAAATTGCAGGCCGCCGGCGTCACCGGCGTGATCCTCACCTCGACGTGAGGATCGAGCACTCGCTGCGGCGCAGCGATCAGCAAAGAAATCGAAAAGCTCGGCATCCCAGTGACGCAAATCTGCACCATGATTCCAGTCGCCAAAGAAGTCGGCTCGCTCCGCGCCATCGCCGCGGGCGGCATCGTCAGCCCGACGGGCAATGCGGATCTGGCGCCGGAAAAAGAAAAAGAGTATCGCCGCGAGCTAGTCATGCGCGCGCTAAAAACTTTGCAAGAAGAGGTCTAACTTACCGCGATCAAAATCCGAGTTCCCTTGCCCTTTGGGAAAGGGTTAGGGTGAGGGCGCATTAGACTAACGCGACGGCATCGCGGCGCCGTTGACTGGCCGCGAGAATATTTAAGCTGTCTCGATATTTGCTCACCGTGCGCCGCGCCAGCTCGATACCATGATCGTCGCCTAGGCGCTTGACGATTTCATCATCAGTAAGCGCATTGCACGGGTCCTCCGCCGCGATCAGCGCTTCGATTTTCGCCTTCACGCTTTCAACCGTGAGCGCTGGCCCGCGGGTGCGCGCCACCCCGTCCTGAAAGAAAAATCGCAGGGGTAAAATGCCGTGTGGCGTGCGCGCGAACTTGTCCGCCACGGCGCGGCTGACAGTGGACTCGGTGCGACCTATCTCTTCACCGATTTCTTTCATCATCATGGGCCGGACCCAACAACGCCCACGATTAAGAAAATCTTCCTGGCGCTTGAACATGGCAGTTGCCACTTTGAGCAGCGTCTGGTGCCGGTCTTGAACCGCACGAAAAAGCTGCTTCGCGTAGTCCAAATGCTCTTTCAAACTTTCTTTCAGCTCCTTTTGCTCGCCGCTCAGCTGCGTAAGCTGCCATTGGAAACGACGTTTGTTGACGCGAAAACGTGGCAAATTACTGTCCGCAAGCTGAACCCGCCACTCACCTTGGACGCCCTCGACAGTCACTTCCGGAATGGCGACACGGATCTGCTCACAGTCGAACTCACGCGCCGGTTTCGGCTCCAAAAACAAGATCCGCTTACGGGCGAGCTCGACTTCGCTAACTTCGACTCTAAGCTCCTCGGCGATCTTGCGGTAGCGGCGCGCCCCCAGATCCTCCAGATGAGTAGCGACAATGCGCGCCGCCAAACCATCGCCTTCACCTACATGTTCTAGCTGCACCAACAAGCATTCGCTCAGGCTGCGCGCCGCCACGCCCACCGGATCGAAGTTTTGAATGCGCTGGAGCACAGCCTCCACCAGCGACGCTGGCGCCCCGCTCTCTGCAGCGAGCTCGTCGAGGGTAACCTCGAGGTAGCCGCGGTCATCAAGATTGCCGATAATATGCTCACCGATCACCCTCTTCTCTCGGGTCAAGCGCGACTCACAGAGTTGCCGCGTCAGGTGTTCGATAAGGGAAGGTTTGTTTGCCAACGTTTGCTGCGCCTCATCTATAAAGTAGTCCTCTCGCATGCCGCGCAGCGCGAAGTCCCGGGCGGGACGTTGGTTCAAATATTCATCCCACGCCTCGATCTTGATGAAGGGGTTCTCCATCGACTCTTCGTGAATCATTTCCTCCAGCTTCGCCTGTGGCACAGTCAGCACGTAGAGCGAGTGCTGCTGCTTGAAGGTCAATATCGGCTTAAGAATTGGCCGCAGCTCTCGACTGATTGTCATCGACATCGGCATTGTTGTTACTCCTGTTCCGTGGAGAGTTTTCACTGTACAGCAGAGCAAGTGCGATGCCACAAGACCAATTAGGGAATTTGCTAGTATTTTCGCGCCTCTGTAGCTCGCTGGGCCATTTCGACTGTGACTTAAAGTACACGCCCGCTGTAAACGAAGTATTACGCTTAGCAACGAAGTGGCAGCACGATTTTAATGCGCAAAAAAAAGGCGGGCCATTGCCCGCCTTTTTCCCCAGCTATTTTCGACGCCGATCAGCGCGCCGGCAAATCCTCGTCTTTCAAATTAAAAAACTTCATCGCATTCTCGCCCAGCACATGGCGCAGCTTGTCGTCGGTCATACCTTTGATCTTCTTCACTTCCTTCACGGAGTCGGGAAATTCCGAATCCCAGTTCCGCTGACGAGCCCGAGCTGTTTCGCCAGGCCGCGACCTATGTCGACAAGATATTGAAAGGCGCCAAACCGGCCGACCTGCCGGTTGGCGAGCCGGATAATTTTGAGTTCGCGATAAACCGCGAGACCGCCGCGGCACTCCGCCTTGCCATTCCGCACTCGCTACTGCAGCGGGCTAATAAAATTATCCGCTAAGCACGGTGCGCAGCTATTTCTGGTGGCGCTCGGTCAGTTCCAAAACGTAGCCGTCGGGATCTTTGATGAAGGCATAAATGTCTTTGCTGCCCGGACGATTGGGGCCGGGGCCGCTAACGAACTCCACGCCATTGACTTTCAACTGTTCGCTGAGCTTGTAGCAATCCGACACATAGAGCGCGACGTGACCGGTCCAGCGCGGCAGCGAAGTTTTGCCGCGGCTGTCGGCGGACTCGATCAGCTCCAGCGCCGGCCCGGCGTCTTCGTCGTCGCCATAGCCAAGATAGCGCACCCGCTCGCCCTTTTCCGGAACGTCGCGCACGCGCTGCACGTCCATACCCAAAAGGCGCGTATAAAAATCGAGCGTCCGCTCCATGTTGCTAACCGGCAGCATAACGTGGCGAATTTTGAAGGTGATCCCATTGGCAGTTTTTTGCGGCAGCATGTACGGGGTCTCGCTTTCTTTAAGTCAGTGTGAAAATGAGCTGTATCGCAGGAGACCGCGACGGGTCAAGCCAGCATCGCTCCCCACTGCGACTACTGGCTTATTCACCGCTCGTCGACTAAAAATAGAGGCGCAATGACCGGCACGCTTTATATCGTCGCCACGCCCATCGGCAATCTCGAAGACGTCACGCTGCGCGCGCTGCGCATCTTAAAGGAAGTCAATCTGATCGCCGCCGAGGACACCCGCCACACCCAGACTCTCTTGCGCCACTACGATATCCGCACACCGCTGGTCAGTTACCACGAGCACAACGAAAGAGCCAAAGCGCAAGAGCTCGTCGCCGACCTGCTCGCTGGCAAGAATGTCGCATTGGTTTCTGATGCCGGGACGCCGGCAGTTTCCGATCCCGGTTATCGCTTGGTCGTCGCTGCCGTCGCAGCCAAAGTCAACGTCGTGCCGATACCCGGCGCGTCGGCATCCGTGCTGGCGTTGAGCGCCAGTGGCCTGCCAACCGATCGCTTTGCTTTCGAAGGTTTTCTTCCCGCCAAAACGCGCGAACGCCGCTCGCTGTTACAGGCCCTGCGCGTTGAGAGCCGCACGCTGCTGTTCTACGAAGCACCGCACCGGCTCGCCGACTCACTGCGCGACCTGCAGGAAATTCTCGGCGACCGCGAAATCGTAATCGCGCGTGAGTTGACCAAACTCCACGAAGAGTTCCTGCGCGGGCGCGTCAGCGAAGTCCTGGCGGCCTTGGGCGATCAGGCGATCCGCGGTGAAATTACCCTGGTCGTGAGGGGCGCCTCCGAGCCGGGCGATATCTCCAAAGAAATAATCCAAGCAGAAATCGCCAAGCTCAAAGCTGACGGCGTGCGCGTCAAAGAGATCGCCGAGATCATCGGCGAAAAATACGGGCTCGCCAAACGAGAAGTCTATCGCTTGGCGCTCGATATCGGGTCTCGTTAGATCGCGCGCCTTGACAGGTTTCGCGCCGTGCCATAAACCAAAATCTACAACGGCATGCCGCCGTGCTGCCACCGACAAAAACGCCGCGCCAGTAGCGCACAGCCCAGGAGGTTTTATGCGTATCGATGTCGATGCCCACGTAGACGAAACGGATGCAACTTGGGAATATCTCAGCGAGAGCGACAAACGCTTTAAACCGGTGACCCTCGATCCCGGTGCGGCGACGGCCCATGGCGATAACCGGCCGCATCGTTTGTGGATGATCGACGGCACGATTTTGCTGCGCCGCTGGCGCGACGACAAGCGCACTGGCACGGTGAAAGAAACCCGTGAGCTGCTCGACGTCGGCAAGCGCATCCGTCACATGGACGAACTCCACGTCGACGTCCAGGTGCTCTACCCGACCATGTTTTTGCACTCGTACACGGCCAAGCCGGAGATCGAGCTGGCGCTGTGCAAGGCTTATAATCGCTGGATCGCCGCGTCGACAGAAAAAAGCAAAGGGCGGCTCCGTTGGGTGGCGATGATGCCCTACTTGTCGATGGACGAGGCGGTCAAAGAGGTCCAGTGGGCCAAAGATCACGGCGCCTGCGGGGTCTTCAAAAAAGGCATTGAGTGCGACGACCGGGCGGCGAGCGATCCCTATTATTTTCCGATTTATGAAGAAGCCGGCCGCTTGGACCTGCCGATCTGCATTCACAACGCCACCAGCCACATTCAATCGCTGACCGTGCCCGGCAACGGCATCGGCGGCGGCATGATCGCCATCACAGCGTTTAGCGCGCTGGCCGAGGCCGGCGTGCCGGATAAATTTCCCAAACTGCGCATCGGCTTCATCGAAACCGGCGCGTCGTGGATTCCCTTTCTCCACGCCGACCTGATGGCAAAAATGCTGCGCCGCACGTTTTTACCGATCGAAGTAAAAGAAGATCTGTTCCGCAAGTACCGCATTTACGTCGCCTGCCACACCAACGACGATCTGCCGTATATTTTGAAATACGGCACCGAGGACAGCCTAATGATCGGCACCGACTACAGCCACGCCGATCAATCGGCGGAGATCGAAGCCCTCGATGTCATCGAGCAGCGCGGCAAGACCGGAGATATTTCCGCGGAGGTGGCGCGCAAAATTATTTCGGACAATCCGCGGCGGTTCTACGCGCTGTAGCTCTGCGTTGGCGGCTCTCGTTTAGTCTGCTAAAAAAATGCGCTTCATTATGTCTTCTTCCTTCCCCCTTTGAAAAAAGGGGGATCGAGGGGGCTTTTCTTCTCACGCAAGTTCCAAATCCCCCCTACCCCCCTTTTTCAAAGGGGGGATGCATCGAAGTCACTCGGGAATTGTTCAGAAAATCGTTTAATGCAGGACGGTAGTGCAAGCACTGCCTTGAGTCTCCCCACCCCCCTTTTGGCTTGCATGCTTCACGGGTAAGATTATCCGGGTCATGAAATGACGCGGCGGGTCAATCGTCTAAAACGATGGTCCGCCACGCAGTGACGTGACCCCCGGCACATGACTTATCTGAATCGTTTGTTGAGCTGGCTCAAACGCTTGCACGAACGCCTCGCGGTTTATTTCCGCGGCGTGCTCGATCCGGCGCGCAGTTGGCGTGAGAAAGCATTCTCCGCGGCCAAAGGCTTTGGCCTCATCGCCGCGGGGATCACCACGCTGTTTTTTATTTACGCTCTGATTCTGCTGCCGTTCACACCGAGCATCGCCGACCTGCGCAAAGCCAAGGTCGACCAACCGAGCATTCTTGTTTCGGCGGACGGCAAGCGGTTGGCCGCGTTCAAGCCGATGAATCGCGAGTGGGTCGGCTTAAATCGCATTGCAGCGCCGGTGATTAATGCATTGATCGCCACCGAAGACCATCGTTTTTACCAACACCGCGGCATCGACTGGCGCCGCACCATCGGCGGCGCGCTGCGGATTTTCATCGGCGACCCGCAGGGCGGCTCGACACTGACGCAACAGTTGGCGCGCAATCTCTACCCCGACTCCATCGGCCGTGCGCGCTCCATCACGCGCAAGATCCGAGAGACCATCACCGCGCTAAAAATTGAGTACGCTTACACCAAGAAAGAAATCCTCGAGACCTATTTGAACAGCATGCCGTTTCTCTACAACGCCTTTGGCATCGAGATGGCGGCGCGCACCTATTTCGACAAATCGGCGCAGAAGCTGACGGTGCTGGAGAGCGCGACCTTGATCGCCATGTTGAAGGGCACGAGCTACTACAACCCGGTGCTCAACCCCGAGCGCGCGCTGCGCCGCCGCAACGTTGTCCTATCGCAGATGGTCAAGCGCGCGGTGTTGAATCAAGCGGATTTCGATCGCTTGAAGGCGCAGCCGATCCGCCTCAATTTCGCGCGCCAGCCTGAGCCGCTCGGACCCGCGCCGCACCTGGCGGTGCAGGTTCGCAGGTGGCTCGTCGACTGGGCCGACCGCAATGACCGCGACATTTACGCCGACGATTTGCGCATCCACACGACGATCGATTCGCGCGTCCAGGCGTTGGCCAATCGCGCGGTGGCGCGGCAGATGGAGCTCTTGCAAGCGGTGGCCGATGTCGAGTGGGGCCGTAGCTCCGGCGCGCTGCTTTCGGGCGATGCGCGCGAATACGTCCAAGCGCGCCGGCAGGTGGCGCCCTTCGCGCATTTTTGGAAAACCAAGTCTGACATCGTCGATCAGTTCGTGCGCGAAACCGCCGCGTATCAAAATGCGGTAAAAGCCGGTACCACTCCCGAAGACGCTCTGGCCGAATTCAAAAACAAGCAGGAATTCATGGCCAAGCTGCGCGCCGAGAAGACGCGGCTGCAAGCAGGCTTTGTCGCCATCGACCCGTTTACCGGACACGTCAAAGCCTGGGTCGGCAGCCGCGATTTCAAAACCGATGAGTTCGATCATGTCGCGCAGGCGCGGCGCCAACCAGGATCGACTTTCAAACCCTTCGTCTACGGCGCGGCCCTCGAACAAGGCATGTCGCCCGACAAACGCTTTACCGATCGCGCGGTGGAAATTCCCATGCCCGACGGCACGGTATGGCGGCCGACGGATCAGTCGCAACCGAGCGGCGAGCGCATGTCGGCGCGCGACGGCTTGATCCATTCGAAAAACACCATCACGGCGCAGGTGATGCAGGAGGTCGGCGCGCGCAAGACCGCCGAGTTCGCGCGCCGCTTGGGTGTCAATCAGAGCAAGCTGGAACAAGTGCCGTCCTTGGCGTTAGGGACCAGCCCAGTAACGCTCTTGGAAATGGTCGGTGCTTACAGCTCCATCGCGGCCATCGGTGATTATCACCGGCCGGTTTACGTGACCCACATCACCGACAAGTACGGCAACGTGCTGGCCCGTTTTTCCACCGGCGGTGAGCGTGTGCTGTCGGAGAGGACCGTTGGTCACCTGATCAACATGCTGCGCGGCGTGGTCGACAAGGGCACGGGACAAACGATCCGCAGTGCCTTCGGCCTGCGCGCCGACTTAGCGGGCAAAACCGGCACCACGCAAAAAAACACCGACGGCTGGTTTATCATGATGCATCCGCGCTTGGTCGCCGGCGCGTGGGTCGGCTTCAATGACGCGCGCGTAACCATGCGCAGCAACTATTGGGGTGAAGGCGCCCACAACGCGCTGCCGATCGTCGGTGATTTTTTTCAGCAGACCCTTGCGTCGCGGTTAGTCGACAGCCATGCCGAGTTCCCATTCGCGCGGCCCACCGAATCGATTTTCGACCCGCTGGTCGACGCGGTCAAGGATTGGTTTGGCGGCCTGTTGGAGGGCGTTTTGGGTGGCCCCGCCAGTCGACGGGCGCCGCGCTGATGCGGGCTTAGGCTGCCATCGAGTTGACAGTGAAAATCGGAAGTTATAACCGTAAAAATGAGTCGAAAGATTTAGTTTGAATCGGGAGGAGCCATCATGCCAATAGTCGATGCCGACACTCATGTCGACGAAAGTGAAGATACCTGGAAGAAGCTCGAAGGGACCAAGTACGCGCAGTATATTCCTGTGACCGTGGAGATTTCCGCGGACGAAGCCAAGCGGGCCGGTTACAACGCGACGACGCGGCGCTGCTGGGTCGTCGAGAGCCGGCTGCAAAACCGCGCCATTCGCGACGAGATCAATCATCCGTTGCGCGTCTATCGCGAGCTGGAAGATGTGCCGGGCCGGTTGGCGCACATGGACAAAATGGGTGTCGATGTCCAGGTGATTTTTCCGACTTTTTTTATTCGCTACAACACCAGGAACGCTGAGGCCGAGTGGGCTTTGACGACTACTTACAATCGCTGGCTGGAAGAAAAATGCCGCAACACCAACGGCCGTCTGCGTTGGGCCGCCATACTGCCGTTCCTGTCGCCTGACAAAGCAGTCGAAGAGCTGCGCTGGGCCAAGGACCACGGCGCGGTGGGCATTTTTAAGCGCGGCTTTGACCTCGACCGCTACGTTAACGACCCGCACTTTTTCCCGGTCTATCAAGTGGCCAACGATCTCGATATGCCGCTCTGTATTCACACCGGTCATCCCCTGCCGGGACACGAGTGGGATCGCGGCTTTCCGATCATGTATTCGTTCTACAACGTCATCAGCTCAGACCTCGCCAAGAAATTTCCTAAGCTGCGCTTCGGCTTCATCGAATCGGGCGCGTCGTGGATTCCTTACATGATCTCGCAAATCGGCGCGCTAAAACGCGTCGGCCTGCGCGGCAAGAGCAATCGCTCGCCCAATCTCTACGAGCTCGACCCTGAGATTTTTCGCAGCAATCGCTGCTTTGTCACCATCGATCCCATCGACGACATCGAAGCGCTGCTGAAATTTGGCACGGAAGATCACTTCATGATCGGCACCGATTATAGCCACACCGATATTTCGGCCAACTTGAGCGGCCTCGACGAAGTGCGCTGCTGGGCCGACGAAGGCAAAATCACCAAGTCTCAATCGAAGAAGATTCTCGAAACCAACTCGGTGGCATTCTACGGTCTGTAATTTTTTCACTCGCTGGCGCCTGAGCCCTGGGTAGGGTTCAGGCGCCTTTGCGCGAGCTCGGTCATTTCCTGCTTAAGATCAGGGTGGGCGTTCAGCATGCGCCGAAAATCGGCAGCATCGAGCGTCAGCAGCAGGCAGTCGGAGACCGCCGTCACCGTGGCGTTGCGCACCGTGTCGTTCAAGAGCGCGAGTTCGCCGAAATACTGCCCGCGGCGCAGGCGCAGCGGCACAGGTTGAATGTCGACCTCGACTTCGCCTTCCAAGATGAAATACATCGAGTCGGCCGTCTCACCGCGGCGCACCACCACGTATTGAGCCGGTACGACTTGTCTTTTTAACAAGCCGGCGATTTCGGCAATCCGGCCGGCGTCCAGGTGAGCGAACAGCGGCAGCTTGGCGACCATCTGCCAAGTAACGACGAAATCGCGCTTGCGAATTTCCGCGGCAAACCCGGTGGCGAGAATACCTGCCGGCACGGCGAACATGGCGATGCCAAACAGCATGACGAAGCCGCCGAAGACTCTGCCAGCGGCAGTGACCGGAATTATGTCGCCATATCCGACCGTCGCCATAGTCACCATGCACCACCACATGGCGTGCGGGATGCTCGAAAAGCTCGTCGGTTGCGCGTCGTGCTCCAGTGCATACATCGCGGCCGAGTTGATCAGCAACAGCACCAGCATCACCATCAACGCCGCAAGCAACGGACGCCTTTCGGCACGCAGCACGGCGGCAAACAAGCCGATCGCGGGCACGTAGCGCGCCAACTTGAGCACGCGCAACAGGCGCAGGACGCGCAGCCAATCGGCGTCCATAGGCAGAACCAGACCGAGCAGAAACGGCACGATCGCGACGAGATCGATAACGCCGTAAACCGAGCAAAGATAGGCCCAGCGGGCTTTGCTAGGCTGGAGCAGTCCGTCCGGCATCAACTCCGGGGCCACCCAGAGACGCAGCAGCAGTTCCAAGACGAACAGAACCCCCGCCAGGTATTCGACGGCTTGCAGCTGTGTCCCATGTGTCCGCCCGGAAACCGTGGTTTCGCAAACGATGGCGGTGATGCTGATCAGGATGAACGCGACTAGCGCGAGCTTCGTCAATCGATGAGCGGTTGAGAAGGACTCTCCCTCTTCCAGCAGGGAGGCGGCGATGATGCGCGGCAATGGCATAAAACTGGGCCATTCTAACGGCGCCGCGATTCACTTGTCGAGCCCGGTCATGCTGAGACCGTGGCTTTTTGGCAAGAGGAGGCGAAAATGGCACGGAATTGCGAGTATCTTCCCGAGTTATCATCGCGTTTCTGCCAGCGCTCGCAATTGCACTAAGCTTTCCGTTGCCGCTGCCGATCTAAGGGATAGTAGCGCGAGGGGACGGATGTTGAGAGGGGTGGTCTCGTGCCCAAGGAGGCTGATCATGGGTCCCTACGAATTTGCCATGTTTGCTGAGTCCACCGCACCGATGCAAAAAAGCCAAGAGGCATTGCCGATGACCGTCGGCGAAATCATGACTCGCGAGGTGGTCACGGTGTCGCCCCATCAAAGTCTCGCGGATGCCATGGCGCTCATGTCCATCCACCGCTTTCATCATTTGTTGGTCACCAACGCCGATGGCAAGCTGCTCGGCGTGCTTTCCGATCGCGACTTGCTCGGTGCGCTGCCCGGTAAGCCCGATTGGGAAACTTATGAAGTCAGCCAACTGATGACCAAGAATCCAGTCACGGCCAACCCTGAAGATCCGCTGGCGACCGCCGCAGCAAAAATGCTCAGCCTGCGCATTCACAGCCTGCCCGTCGCCACCGCCGACGGCGCGGTGCTCGGCATCATCACGTCCACCGACATGATGCGTCACTATCAACGCCTGGTGGAGACGATGCAGAGCAAGCTCAAACAAGTGGGCTTCATCGAGTTCTCTTTGTAATCCAGAAAAGACCGAAGAGCTCGATTCCTCACCCTGGCGACTTCCGGTTTATTGACCGGCGGGCCCGAGCCACGAACCCGAGTCACGATTCATATTCCCGCTTTATTCGGTTTGTGTTAGCGTGACCTATGGACGCACGCCGCGCTAATCGTTTGATCCACGAAACCAGTCCCTATCTTTTGCAGCATGCCCATAACCCGGTGGATTGGTACCCCTGGGGCGAAGCAGCTTTTCAAAAAGCCGTCAGCGAGAACAAACCGATCCTGCTGAGTATCGGCTACTCTGCCTGTCACTGGTGCCATGTGATGGAGCGCGAGTCGTTCGAGAACGAAAAAATCGCCGTGCTGATGAACGAGCTGTTCGTCAACATCAAGGTCGATCGCGAGGAGCGGCCCGATCTCGATGAAATCTACATGAGCGCGGTGCAGATGCTCACCGGCCGCGGCGGCTGGCCGATGACGATGTTTTTGACGCCGGATCGCAAGCCGTTTTATGGCGGCACTTACTTTCCGCCCGAAGACCGCGGCAGCATGTCGGGATTCCCGCGGGTGCTGATGGGCGTGGCGCAAGCCTATCGCGACAAACCGCAGGACGTCGCCAAGAGCGTCGAGCAGATTCTTGATAATTTACAGCGGATGTCGCAGTCGCCCGGCGGCGACCGACCGTTTTCGCCGGACATTATCTCCGACAGCGTCAGCGCCATCGCCCGCGCCTACGATTCTGAGCACGGCGGCTTGGGCCAAGCGCCGAAATTCCCCAATCCCGGGGCGTACGAGTTGTTTCTGCGTGACTATCATCACACGAAGAATCAGCGTTCGCTCGAGATGGCGACCTACACGCTCACCAAGATGGCCCAGGGCGGCATCTACGACCACCTCGGCGGCGGCTTTCATCGCTATTCGACCGACGCCAAGTGGCTGGTGCCGCATTTCGAAAAAATGCTCTACGACAATGCCCAGCTCGTGCGCTGCTACGCGCAAGCCTATCAAGCGACCAGCGATCCACTGTTCAAGAAAGTCGTCGAAGCAAGCGTCGAATATTTGCTGCGCGAAATGCTCCACAGCGAAGGCGGTTTCTATTCGACCCAGGACGCCGACAGCGAAGGCGTCGAAGGCAAGTTCTTCGTCTGGACACCGGCCGAGGTTAACGCGCTGGTCGGCGAGGACGACGGCGAAGTTTTCAACCGCATGTACGACGTCACCGAAGAAGGTAACTTCGAAGAGCAAAACATTCTGCACCCGATCTTGACCGTCGAGCAGGCGAGCAAATTCTTCCGCAAAAGCCAAAGTGAAATTGACGAGCTGGTGGCGCGTGTAAAGCAAAAGCTTTTCGCTGAGCGCGAAAGGAGAATCAAACCCTTTCGCGACGAAAAAATCATCACGGCCTGGAACGGCTTGATGCTGTCAGGCCTCGCCGAGGCAATCAAAATCGCGCCGAGGCAGGAGTATATCGACGCCGCCAATCGCACCGTCGAGTTCTTTTTCAGCAAACTATTCCGCGACGGATTTCTACTGCACACCTACAAAGACAACCAGGCAAAGCTGCTCGGCTATCTCGACGACTACGCGTTTTTCGCCATGGGTCTAGCCGATCTCTACGAAGCCACACTCGAACGTAATCGACTTGAACGCGCCGTCCAGCTTGCCGACATCATGCTGGACGAGTTCTGGGACGATGCCGACGCGGGATTTTTCTACACCGGTGAATCCCATGAACAATTGATCAGCCGCGCCAAGCCGGTCTTCGATGCCTCGATGCCATCGGGCAATGCCACGGCGACTCATCTATTACTCCGCCTCCATTATCTCACCGGCAACGAGACTTACCTGCAGCGCGCCGAGCAGGTTTTACGCGCGTACTCCGAAGCCATGGAAAGTCAGCCGTTCGGCTTTGCGCACCTACTGTGCGCGCTCGATTTTCATCTGCAGAAGCCGCAGGAGATCGTGATTGTCGGTGCCAATGATGCGGCCGATACGCGCGCCTTGCTCGATGCCGTCCATTGGTTCTATCTGCCCAACAGCACATTGCAGCTCGCCGCACCCGGCGATGCTTTAGAAAAAACCTCGCCATTACTGGCCGGCAAAACCCAGCTCAACGGCAAAGCGACCGCTTATGTCTGCCGGAATTTCACTTGCTCTGCCCCGGTCACGGATGCTGCAGAGCTAAAAAAACTGCTGCTCGGCTAAAGCTCGTTTGCAATCCGAACTGGACGCGGGTTACAAGAGACCGCGCATTTTCGCGCGAGGGGTGTCCTATGATCCACGCGGCTCTCCAGCTGGGCTTTTCACTGTTTTGGCTGTTCTTTCTGTCTTTGCATGTGCAGGTCCACGCGGCCTCGGCGCCGCATAAAGCCGTCTACACCTTTGGTGGTTTGAATGAGCGCAGCGGCATCCTCTGGGTGGCGCGCGACGCGGGAATCTTTCAAAAACACGGCATCGAACCGACTATTGTTAACGTGCGCAACGCGCAGGTCGGCATTTCGGCGTTGGCCGGCGGCGAGACGCACTTTCATGTTGGCTCGGCGACCGGAACTTCCATCGGCGCCATGGCGGGTGGGCTCGATCTCGCTTACATCGCTGGCTTGATCAACAAGCTCGACGGCGCGTTCATCGTCAATCCGAACATCAAGACGCCAGCCGATCTCAAAGGTAAGAAACTCGGTGTGCAAAGCATCGGCGGCGGCGTCTGGATGTTCTCCATGCTTGCCCTCGAACATTGGGGCTTAAACCCCGAGCGCGACAACATCCAATTCCGCATCATCGGCGACCAATCGGTGCTAGCCCAGGCGATTACCCAGAACACCATCGACGGGGGCTACCTCGGTTACTCCTTCGGCGCGCAGATGGAACGGCAGGGTTACCGCATGCTCGGCGACTTAATGAAAATGGGCATCCCTTACCAGGGCCTCGGCATGATCGCCAAGCGCAGTTTAATCGACCGGACACCGGAAGTCCCCGAGCGCACACTGCGGGCGATGGTGGAAACAATCACCTACATCAACAATCCGGCCAACAAAGCCGCCGTGGTCAAAACACTCTTCAAAGAATTGCGCTTGACCAAAGTGGAAGACGCGCAAGCGGGTTATGAAGTCATGCGCACGCTTTACGACAAAAGAATTTATCCCAACGTCGAGGGGTTGCGTAATGTAGTTCGCCTACTCGGCAGAACCAGCGAACCGATCCGCAAGACCAAAGTCGAAGAAATCATTGACGACCGGTTGGTGCGGAAGTTGGAGAAGGAAGGGCTGTTCTAAGAAATTCTCTAGCGTCTAGAGCCCGGAGTCTCGCGCCGCCGCGCGGATTCTTGACGCTCCAAGCCCGATGGTGGTAGACCAGCGTTGTAGAGTTGGTCAAAGCATCGCCTTAGCCGAAGGAGGCAATATGGCAGGAAATGACGCTGGGTTTGAAGTAATTATCTCGTCGGATTCCCATGTGATGGAACCGTCGGAAATCATTGTCGAGCGAGCCCCCAATTCGTTGAAAGACAAAGTGCCGCGTTTTCCCAAATTGGAAGTCGGCAGCAGCTTTCAAACTCATCCAGGCGGCTCGGACCCGACGCAGCGGATCAAAGAGATGGAGACCGACGGCCTTTCCGCTGAAGTGCTCTATCCAACCTATCTTCTGCCGCAGTATGCGATGGACGATGCCAAGCTGCAGGAAGTCACCTTTCAGGCTTACAACGATTGGCTGATCGATTACTGCAACAGCTCCCCGAAGCGGCTGCTCGGCATCGCCGCAATCGCGGTCTATGACATCGACGTAGCGGTGAAGGAATTGGAGCGTTGCGCCAAAGCCGGCATGCGCGGCTCGCTCATCTGGCAGGCACCCCATCCCGACCTGCCGCTCCATTCGGACCACTACAATAAGTTCTGGGCGGCATCGCAGGACTTGAACCTTCCCGTGCATCTGCACATCCTGACCGGCCACGGCTACCACAAGCAGACCGTGTTCGGGAACAAACGGACCGGCATCGAAGCCTATCGCGGCAGCGTCAATTTGAAGCTCAAGGAAATCATTGACGATTTCTTCGAACTGATTTTTTACGGCGTGCTCGAGCGCTATCCCAAACTGAAATTCGTCAGCGTCGAAAACGAAATCGGCTGGATGCCGTTCATGATGCAGCAGTGGGATTATTACTATAACCGCTTCAAAAAAGTGAACCCGCCGCCGTTTACCAAGAATCCCAGCGAATATTTCAACACCCAGATCTACGGGACGTTTTTCCGCGACACCGTGGCCGGTCATAACTTCCAATGGTGGGGTCAGGACAACTGCATGTGGTCCAACGACTATCCGCACGGCAACTCGACCTGGCCGGAGTCGAAGAAATATATCGACCGCGATCTCGGCCATCTGCCGGCGGACATCCGCCGCAAGCTGGTCTATACCAATGTGCAGAAGCTCTATAACATCGATATTCCGCATCCGGTGCTGCATTAGTCGCTAGCATCGGCAGGTAAGCCAGTGGCGCGCTTTCGGACGAAAACAAGTCTGCTAGCGCGCCATTTTTTTGTTAGGAGCAACCCGAAGATCTCGCGCTAAGGCGCAAAGGGCGCAAAGTTCGGAAGACGGAGGCTCTATGCCGCCACGCTACGGCTCCGATTTGGTCGTCGAATTGTTGAAGCTCCTGAACATCGAAGCGGTCGCGCTTAATCCCGGCTCGAGCTTTCGCGGCATCCACGATTCTCTGGTCAACTACGAGAGCGGCACCAAGCCCAATCCCGAGATGATTCTCTGCTGCCACGAAGAGATCGCCGTCGCCGTGGCCCATGGCTACTTCAAAGCTACCGGCAAGATCATGCCGGCCATCGTCCACAACGTCGTCGGCCTGCAGCATGCCTCGATGGCGATCTACAACGCCTGGTGCGACCGCACGCCGGTGATGGTCATGGGCGGCACCGGGCCGATAAATTCGAGCAAGCGGCGGCCGTGGATCGACTGGATCCACACGGCGCAGGTGCAGGGCAATCTGGTGCGCGATTTTGTCAAATGGGACGACCAGCCGGTGGGCGTCGAAGCTATCCCGTCGTCGATTCTGCGTGGCTACCGGCTCGCTCTCAGCGACCCGCAGGGGCCGGTCTATCTCTGCTTCGATGTCAGCGACCAGGAGGCGGCCATTGAAAAAGAGATTTCGCTGCCCGATGTCAGCCGCTTCCGCCCACCAGCGCCCCTGCAAGCCGAGGCGGAGTCGATCAAAGAGGCGGCACGGCTGCTTGCAAACGCAGAGAACCCAGTGATTTTGGCCGACTATGTCGGGCGCAACAATGATGCGGTTTGGAGTTTGGTGCAGCTCGCTGATTTGCTGTCGATTCCGGTCGTCGATCTCGGCGCCCGGCTCAATTTTCCCAATACCCATGCGTTAAATCTCACTGGCAAGAACGCCGATCTGGTTGCCAACGCCGATGTGATTCTCGCTCTCGATCTGACCGACCTCTACGGCGCGCCGGTCAAACAAGATGCGGCCACTCATGCCGCCGTGCCAGCAACCAAGCCAGGCTGCAAGATTATCAATGTTACGCTCAACGATCTCGCTACCCGCAGTTGGACCAGCGACTTTCAAGAGCTTGCGCCGGTCGACCTGCCGATCATCGCCAACACCAAAGTGTTTTTACCGGCCCTGATCGAAGAGATTCAAAAGCAAGGCAAATTTTCCAAGAACGCGGTCGGAGACCGGCGCAAGGCGCTGGCCGCGCAGCACGACGAAGTGCACGCGCGCTGGGAAAATATCCTCAAGCGGCGCTGGGACGAAAAGCCGATTGCGCCGCCGCGCTTGGCCTATGAAGTTTGGCAAGCGTTAAAGAATGAAGATTGGCTCTTGGTCGCCGGCGCGTTCCGCGGTTGGCCGAGCCGCTTGTGGACTTGGGACAAACCAGGATTGTTCTTGGGCGGCTACGGTGGCGGTGGCTTGGGCTATGGGCCGGCAGCGTCGGTCGGCGCGGCGCTGCCCTACCGTGGAACTAACAAGATTTGCGTCAACCTGCAGCGCGACGGCGAAATGCTCTATACCTCGAGCGCGTTGTGGACCGCGGCAAATACCGGCGTGCCGTTGCTGACGGTAATGACCAACGATCGCGTCTATTACAATGATGTCGAGCACCAGGAAAAAGTCGCGATCCACCGCGGCCGGCCCGTTGAAAACAAACTGATCGGCATGGAAATGGCCAAGCCTGCCGTCGATTTCGCGAACTTGGCGCGCTCGTTTAGCATCCATGGGGAAGGACCCATCACCGAGCCGGAGCAAATCCGCCCGGCGGTGGAGCGGGCGATCAAAGTGATCAAAGAAGAAAAGCGGCCGGCGTTAGTCGATGTTTACATGAATATGATCTAGAGATCTTGTTCCAATGGTTCCAGGGGTTTTTTCGAGGTGATCTATGATGCGTCGTAAGCTCAGGGTTGCTGCTACGTTGGTGATTTCGATTCTCGCGTTTGCCGGAGCGGCTCTCGCACAAAGTAAACCGGTGAAGAAGATTCGTGTCGGCGTGCCCTCCGTCGGCATGGGCAATATCATCATTTTCATCACCAAAGAGGGAAAGTTGTTCGAGAAGCACGGCCTCGAAGCCGAAGTCATTACGGTCATGGGTTCTGGTATCGGCTCCAAAGCGCTGATCAGCGGCAACATCGATATCATTCCGATCGCCACGCCGACTGTTATCGCCGCCAACTTGGCTGGCGCCGACATGCAAATCTTGGCGCACACCATGCCCGCCGTGGTGCACGCGCTCATGGTCCGGCCCGACATCAAACGGCCGGAAGATTTGAAGGGCAAAAAGATCGGCGTTTCGAGTCTGGGGTCGCTAACCGATTTCCTGGTGCGGTCGATCGCCAAAAAGAAAGGACTGAATCCCGAACGCGATATCACGCTGCTGACCACTGGTGGCAGCGATACCGAGCGGGTGATGGCGCTCAAAGCTGGTTCGGTGGAAGCCTCGGCGCTGTCCCATCCCGGTTACGGCCTGGCGCGCAAGATGGGCTTCCATATGCTGTGGGATTCGGCCAAAGAGTTGGACTACCCGTGGATGGAAATCACCACGCGACGCACCGCGATCAAAAACGACCGCGACTTGATCATGCGTTACATGAGGGCGCATCTGGAAGGCATCGCACTGTTCAAATCCAACCGCGAGTTCAGCATTCGAGTGATCAAAAAAATGCTCAAGACGCCCGATGACGAGCTGGTCAATGAATCCTACGATATCTTCTCCAAGATGTTTCTGCCCACGCCCTATCCCAACCATCCCGGCATGAAAGCGAGCTTCGAATACGTCGCCGAGACCCGCCCCGACGTGTGGAAGCACAAGCCGGAGGAGTTCACCGATCCGAGCTTTGTGGCGGAGTTGGACAAGAGCGGGTTTATCAAGGCGCTGTACGCAAAATAAGCCTGACCGACGATTTTAGTACATTTTGTTCTCGAACACCCAACGATCCAGATTGTCGAAATAAGCCCGGCGTAAGACCAAGCTCATCGCCACGGCGCGGGTCGCTTTGTCTTGCAGCTCCGGCGTGGTGGCGTACTTGACGAGAATCTCGAACGGGTAGTTGCCGTGCTCTTCTTCGTCCTCGTGGATTCTTCGGTAAGGCGCCGTGACCCAGTCGGGGACTGTTCCTGCCTTCAAACTCTTAGCGATCAGATAGTCGGCCACGCCTTCGCCCGCCATTGGAAAGGCGGCGATGCGCTCCACGGTCGTGGTTAATCCTTCGAAAGCATTGAACATTGCCATCTGCGCCGGCAGTGCCTGGTACTCGTACGGCGTCGCACCTTTGCTGCGCAGCGCTTCTTCAAGAAAGACGGCATGCTCGTACTCTTCGTGAGTCGCTTCGGCCAAAGTTTTCTTCACGTCCAACTCCGGCGTGGTTTTTAGCCAGCCGCCGAAGATTTCACCGGCGCGGATTTCGTTGAACAGCCGGCTCTGCATGACCTTGATTCTCGCTTCATCGTTGGTCAACGGGATGAAGCTGTAGGTCGGCAGCTTGGCGTCGAGTGATTTGCAAAAATCGGCGACTTGTTTTTCCAGCGACTGGGCAAATTCGCGGCTGTCCATAAGCGTTCCTCCGTGGTGATTTCGCTATCAAAGAAGCCGGCACCGGGTCAAGCATGGCCGCGGCTCGTGATCAATATCACGCCGGCGACCATCAGAACGGCGCCGCTGATGATGCGCGCGTTGACGGTTTCCAGGTTGCGCAGAAAAATCGCACTGAGCAGCACAGTGAAAAGCGGCGTTGTGTTGAGCAGTGGGATGATTGCCGACATCTGTCCCTGTCCCAAGGCGACAAAGTTGGCGATTTGAGCGAGGGTCGCGAGCACCGCGGCGCAAAAGAAAAAGAAGAAACTATGCCGATCCATTCGGAGTTGCGCCGATCGGCCGGTCGTCAGAACGAAACCAATCATGAGCGCCAGAGAAACCGTGGTAACGATCGCTACAGCGACGAACGGGTCGGGAATGATTGCCAAAGCCTGCTTGCGCAGGGTCTGAGAAATAGCGGAGATCAATGCTGCGAGAATCGGCAACGATGCGTCGATCAGGCGCCATTTCTTGGCGCCTTCTTGCTTACCGGTGATCAACCAGACGCTGGCGACAATTAAGATAGTTCCAAAGAACACGACGATGCCCGGCTGTTCGCCGAGGAACATGACCGCAGCGGCGGCGCCAAAGAGCGGTTCGGTTCCCCGCAGCGGGCCGGCGCGGGCAACCCCGATACGGTTGATGCCTTCGTAAAACAGCGCCCTGGCGAAGATCGGCTGCAAGCAGCCGCTGATGATGTAGTAGATCATCGCCGGCGAGCGCAAAAATTCCAGCGACGTAGTTGCGATCAGATAGCTCCACACGCACGTGATCGAAACCACGTAACTCATCAACATCGCGGCGAAGATATTCGAACGGCGCAGGCCGAAGCGGACGAAGATCGAGTCTCCGGCCCAACCCATGGCGGAGAATATGGCGATGATCTCGGCAGACAAGGACGTTGAAGTGCTTTCGTTGTGTGTAAAATATCAGCTAATCCGAGCGAAGGCGGTTTTGCAAACGGGGTCGGACGGGCCTACTAAGGGATTCTGGAATGCCCGTGTCCGATGTAGGGGGGCGCCTTTTATTGCGATTGCCTGGGACTAACAGAAAAAAGATTGACAATTGACAGAAGAGAAAGGAGGCAGGCCCGTGCCTCGTGGGGTCGGGCAGGGGCCTGTGGCGGAGTCGGTCCGCCTGAGGAAAGCCGGGTTTAGTTGAAGTCGCGCATGCGCAAAAACGTGTCTTGAAGCTTCTTTAGCTCAGTCGTGAACCAAAGATGCCGCCGGCGGTGACGGCTCAGATGCGGCTGCAAAAGCCCTGGCGGATACATCTTGGCGCCACATTGGTCGCAAAGCGCGGCGCGGAACTTTTTGTTGTCAATGACGATCGCGTTCTTACCTTGGTTCAATGCCGGTTCCATGGTCCACCTCCAGACGATTCTGGTAGGGACCATCAGCAAGCGTAGTGCCAAGGCTGACAGCGAAGTGAAACCGCTGCTCAGGAGGGGATTTTACTTAATCTAGTCCCGACTGCAGCGCTGTGCGTCAACTCCGTTGTGACAACACAGTAGCCGATGACGTTTTGTGGCAATGCCCTGGACGAGACGGAAGCTATTGTTTAATGCCAAAAAACTCCGCCGCCGGGCCGCCTCGCGGGCGTCGTAGGCCATTTCCAGCCGGTCGGTTTACCCCCAACAAGGGACCGCTGTCGACGCCGTGCACCGAGATCGGCGCGCCGAGCCTTTCGGCGGCTTCGTAGAACGGCCAGAGAAATTCGCTATCCAGATCTTTGCCGTTGACGTTCTGGTACACGATGATCGAGTCGAGGCCCAACTCCTTGACCGCAAACTCCGCCTCTTGAATGGCTAGTTTGATATTCGACGGACTGCGCTGCGCCATTGAACGGCGTCACAGCGAAGATCGCGATATCTAGGAGAAAGAGAACTTTGCCGAGCTTCATGTGCTTATGCGAGCGACTGCTTCACCGCGGCGACGATTCGTTCTTTCCCGGGCAGAAAGCCCTCCTCTAAAGTTGGCCCCGCGGGCACCGGCGCGAAGGGCGCCGCAACGCGCAGAATCGGGCTGTCGAGGTGATAAAACGCTTGTTGCTGAATTCTCGCCGCGATCTCTGCGCCGATACCGCCCTGCTCCACCGCTTCGTGGGCAATGACCAAGCGGCTGGTTTTTTTTACAGAGTTGGCGATCGTTTCCACATCGAGCGGTGACAGGCTACGCGGATCGATGACTTCGACCCTGATGCCATCTTTGTTCAGCTCTTCCGCGGCGGCCAGCGCTGGGCCGACCATGTTGGCGATCGCGACGATCGACGCCTGTTCACCCTCGCGCAAAACCGCGGCTTTGCCAATTGGCACGATGCCATCACTGTCACTCACTTGGCCCTTCGACCAGTACAAACCGCGATGCTCGATAAACACCACCGGATTGTCGTCGCGAATGGCAGATTTCAAAAGACCTTTCGCATCGGCTGCGTTCGACGGCATGACGACTTTCAACCCAGGCACGTGACATAACCACGACTCCAAGCTTTGCGAGTGATGCGCCCCCATGGCGCCGCTGATGCCGCACTGCACACGCACAGTCAGGGGAATTTTTAACTGCCCGCCAGACATATAGTGCAGCTTGGCGGCGTGATTGATCAGCTGGTCCATCGCCAAGGTAATGAAGTCGATGAACATGACTTCCACCACCGGCCGCAATCCCGCCGTGGCGGCGCCGATGGCGATGCCCATCACCGTCGCTTCGCTGATCGGCGTGTTGACGGTGCGATTAGCGCCGAATGCTTCGGCCAAACCTTTGGTGACACCGAAGGGCCCACCGAGGGCGACATCCTCACCGAAAAGGTAAACCGAGGAATCGCGGCGCATCTCTTCTTCAAGACCGGTGCGGATTGCATCTAGGAAAGTAAGTTCGGGCATGGTTCTTTCGAATTCTATTTTTCCTATACGAAGGCGAGATCCTTCGCTGCGCTCAGGATGACGGCTACGCTGTCACCTGGCTGTCGACCTCACTGTCGGCGGGCCACGGCGACGCGAGTGAGAACTGCGCCGCTTTCTCGATGATCGCGCGGGCTTCGCTTTCGATTTCTGCGAGCACGCTCTCCGTCACGAGTTTCTTTTGTTTCAAATTCGCAGCGACCCGCGCGATCGGGTCTTTCTTCTTCCACTCGGCTAACTGCGATAGTTCTCGGTACTTCGCCGGATCGCCCTCGTAGTGGCCGCGCATGCGGTGGGTTAAGCATTCGATAAACACCGGCCCCTTGCCGGCGCGGCATTTTTCCACCGCTTTGATCATTTCCCCACGCACGGCGAAGAGATCGTTGCCGTCCACCGTCTTTTCAGGAATTCCATAGGTCTTGGCGTGCTGCGCCAAGCGTTCGATTTTGGTGTGCGCCGACAGCGGCGTGAATTCGGCGTAGCCGTTATTTTCACAGATGAAAATAACCGGCAGTTGCCACAAGCTGGCGATATTCAGCGACTCGTGAAACGGCCCGGCTTGTCCGGCACCATCGCCGAAAAACACCACGGCGAGTTGGCCCTTCTTGTTCTCTTTCGCCGTGAAGGCGGCGCCAAGCGCCAGTGGAATCGTGCCGCCGACCACACCGGTGGCGGTCATGAAGCCGCACTCTTTCGCGACGATGTGCATGGAACCGCCCTTGCCGCCACAGTAGCCGCCGGAGCGGCCGGCGATCTCCGCCAAGAGCCTATTGACGTCGGCACCCTTGGCGATGGCGTGACCGTGCGAGCGATGAGTGCCGTAGACGTAGTCGGCCTGGCGCAACAAAGCCAGCGCGCCGACCGCAACGGCTTCCTGGCCGATGCCGAGATGCAACAAACCTTGGATTTGCCGCTCGGCATAGAGCGCCGAAACTTTTTCTTCAAACGCGCGGATGAGCCACATCCGGCGCAAAAGATCGACGATCTCTTTGGGGTTTTCTTTTCTATTTGCCATGAGCACCAATTAACCGGAAATCAAATGGGCCAGAACGCTAGACTCAAGACGCTAGACTCCAAACGTATTCATGCCACCGCGGCGCGAACGGCCGCGCCGATGCGCTTCTCATTGGGCCCAATATGTTCTTCCAGCGGCGGGCTGTAGGGCACCGGAACATCCAGCGTCGACACACGCCGAATCGGCGCTTTTAACTTGTCGAAGCCGCTCTCGGCGATGCGTGCGGCGATCTCGGCGGCGACGCCGCAGCTCTGATGGGTTTCGTCGGCGATGACGACGCGATGGGTTTTGTCGATGGACGCTAGGATGGTTGCCAGATCGAACGGCACCAGCGTGCGTGGGTCGACGACTTCGATGTCAATTTTCTCTTTAGCGAGATCCGCAGCAACCTTGAGGCAAACCTGAACCGTGTACGACGTCGCAATCAACGTGACGTCACTGCCCTTGCGCTTGATATCGGCAACGCCAAACGGAATCGGCTTGTCGTTCTCCGGAACTTCACCGCGAACATCGAGCAAGCGCGTGTGATCGACGAAGATCGTCGGGTTGTCGCTCGCCGCTGCGGTTTTCAGTAAGCCTTTGACGTCACGTGGTGACGATGGAATGACGATTTCCAAGCCAGGCACGTTCCACAACATCGACTGTGGACTGCCCGAGTGCTGCGCCGCGCCGCCGCCGCGCAGGCCGTGAAATAAATGAAACACCACCGGCACTTTCGTCTGACCGCCGGACATGGAATAAGCATTGGCCGCTTCGTTGGCGACTTGCGGCCAGGCTTCGTAGATAAAGCTGCCGGTGCTCAAGTCGACGATCGGTCGCAGACCCGCCATCGCTGCGCCGATGGCGAGGCCGCAAAAGCCCAGCTCTGAAATTGGCGGAGCGACCATGCGCTCGGCAAATTTCTTTTGCAGATTTTGGTAGACGTGGCGGTGCGGGCTTAGGCTGAGAAACGTCCCGTTGATCAAATGCACGCGCTCGTCGGCGCTCATGATTTCGTCGAGCGCCTCGAATTTGGCTTCGTAGTAAGCGAGTTCTCTCATGGTTGGTTCTCGGAGTCCTTCGACAGGTCTCAGACGAACGGATCAAGCGCCGAAAAAACTGAAGATCCGTTCGTGCTGCGGAGCATGTTTTTCATTTAGGCGAAGTAGCCGGTCTCGGCTTCTTCAGGTTTCGGATAGGGGCTCGCGACCGCGAATTCCGCCGCCGCAGCGATTTCCGCTTTTACCTGCCGTTCGATGGCGCTGATTTCTTCTTTCGTCGCTTGCTTGCCATCGACCAGTTCACGGACATAGATCAACACCGGATCGCAGCTGCGATACCATTCGCGGGCCTTTTCCGGCACGCCGCTGACGTCCCAAGCCAACGATGTATCCGTCGGCTTCGGCACCGTCGGCCAGTTGGTCTCGCTGCCGGGATAGCGCACGGTCTGGGTTTCGACAAATTGCGGCCCCTCGCCGCGGCGGATTTTTTCCACTGCTTCTGAAATCGTCGCGTGCACCAGCCCGGCGTCCATGCCGTCGATCTGCTGCGCGGGAACTTTGTATGCCTTCGGCAACTCCGTCAGCGGGTAGGCAGCCATCGTCGTTGATTGTGCCGCACCCGTGGCGCGGCCGGCGCCGTATTTACCGTTGTTCTCGCAGAGAAACAGCACCGGCAGTTTGAGCAACGAAGCGTGATTAAACGCTTCCGGCGCGGCGCCTTCTTCCAACGAACCGTCGCCGAATAGGCAGACCGTCAGGCGGCCGTTTTTTAATGCCTTGGACGCGTAGGCCGTGCCCGTCGAGAGCGGAATGATGCCTGCGACCACACCGGAGCTGTGCAGAAACCCCAGCGATGGCGCGACGGAATGAAACGAGCCGCCCTTGCCTTTGTTCAAACCGTCGACGCGGCCGAGGATTTCGGCGAATAATCGTTTCGGGTCCACGCCGCGCGCCAGCAAGTGGCCGTGATTTCGGTGCGTCGTAAAAAGATAATCGTCGGCGCGCAGGCAAGAAAGCGCCGCGACACCTGTGGCCTCCTGGCCGCAATACAAATGATAATGGCCGCCGAACACGCCCTTGTCGTACAGCCCGACCAAGGTCTCTTCAAAATGGCGGATGACGAACATGCGGCGACACAAGTCCAACAATTTTTCCCGTGGCAGTTTGGGCAGCATGAGTTGTGACTTAGTCCAAAAACATGGAGCTTGTCAACGCGACCCTCGATTGACATTGGTTTCGCGCCGCGCCTTAATATCGGCAAAGACGAGCATGATTTTAGGAGGAATAAACATGAATCGCCGTTTGGTATTTTTCTTCCTGGTGCTGGTTTCGCTTACGCTGACCGTGCCGTTGGCGGCGCAAAGCCAAAAACTCAGAAAAGTGCAAGTCGGCGTGCCCGCGGTTAGCATGGGCAATATCGTTATCTACTTCAGCAAGGACGCAAAAATTTTTGAGAAATACGGCCTCGATGTCGAGCCGATCGTTGTTGCAGGCTCAGGTATCGCGTCAAAGGCATTGATCTCAGGCAGCGTGCAGATCTCGCCGATTGCCACACCGACTGTCATCAACTCGGTGCTATCGGGCTCGGACATGGTGATCTTGGCGCATACGATGCCGGGCGTGATTCAATACTTGATGGCGCGGCCGGACATCAAACGCACGGAAGACATCAAAGGCAAATCCATCGGTGTCACGCCCTACGGCGGACTCAGCGATTTTCTAGTTCGACACCTGGCCCGCCAAAAAGGGCTAGTGCCGGACAAGGACTTTGCTTTGCTGCAGCTCGGCAGCGATACTGACCGCTTCATCGCCCTACAACAGGGGCGGATTCCGTTGTCGACTTTGTCTCATCCGAATTACATCTACGCACAACGCCAGGGCTTTCATATCCTCTGGGATTTTTTCAAAGAAGTGGACTATCCCTGGAGCGAGATCGCCACGACGCGCGCACAGATCAAGCAAGACCGCGATTTAGTCATGCGCTACATGCGCGGCCATATCGAGGGCATCGCTCGCTTCAGACAGGAGCCGGAGTTGGCCAAACGGGTCATAAAGAAAATGCTGCGCCTAAACGACGACGTCATGGCGCAGGAGTCGTGGGAACTTTTCGCCAAGCATCGCCTGGCGGCCCCCTATCCCAATCTGAAAGGCATGAAAACCAGCTTCGACTACGTCGCCGCCACGCGCCCGGAAGTGTACAAGCACAAACCAGAAGACTTTGTCGATTCGAGTTTCGTCGAGGAGCTGGACAAGAGCGGGTTTATTAAAAAGCTGTACGAGAAGTAATTATCTACATCACCAACACCGCAGCGCCTTGGATCTTCCCGGTACGCAAGCGGTGCAAAGCCTCGTTTGCCTCTTCCAACGCAAACGTTTGCACTTCTGTGTGAACGGGCACTTTCGGTGCTAACTCCATAAATTCCTCGCCATCAAGACGCGTGAGATTTGCCACCGAGCAGAGTGAGCGTTCCTCCCATAGGATGGAATATGGGAACGATGGAATGTCGCTCATATGAATGCCGCCGCAGACGACCATGCCGCCTTTGCGCACCGCGCGCAGCGCCTGCGGGACCAATTCACCTGCCGGCGCGAAGATGATCGCCGCGTCGAGTTTCTCCGGCGGCAGTTCATCTGATCCACCTGCCCAAACCGCGCCGAGATCTCTCGCAAACTGTTTTGCCGCTTCATCGCCCGGGCGCGCGAACGCGTAGATTTCTCGCGCCTGATACCGTGCCACCTGTGCGACGATGTGGGCAGCGGCACCGAAACCATAGATGCCCAGCCGCTTGCCTTCACCCGCTTTCACTAAGCTTCGATAACCGATCAAGCCGGCACACAAGAGCGGTGCGGCTTCGGCATCGCTGTAGGATTTGGGAATCGGCAAACAAAAACGTTCGTCGGCAACCGTATATTCCGCATAGCCACCGTCGAGCGTGTAGCCGGTGAACTTTGCTGCGTCGCATAGATTCTCTTGGCCGGTTTGACAGTAGAGACAACTGCCGCACGTCCAGCCTAACCACGGCACGCCAACGCGATCGCCGTTGCGGTAACGCGCCGTGCCCGTGCCGGTGGCAACTACCATGCCGATAATTTCGTGACCGGGAATGAGCGGTAATTTGGGCTGCGTTAACTCGCCGTCAACGACGTGCAAGTCGGTGCGGCAGACCGCGCAAGCTTTGACTTGGATCAAAATCTGCCCGCGCGCCGGCTTGGGGATATCGATTTCCGATTCGACCAGCACTTGCCCGGGAGCGCCGAACATCATCGCGCGCATGGCTGGCATACTTGCGAACAAAGTTTAAAGCGACTGTTTCGGCACAATGGCTTGATTGCTGGCGCGAATCAGAATCTCGCGGCTAGCAGTTTCCGCGAGTATCTCGCCCATGTCACTCAAACCACGACGGATGACGCTGGAAAACCAGCGGCCGTCCGGCGTCTCTAAAAATTTTATGTAGTCGAGAACCTCGCCGCCTGGAATATCTCGGTAGATATACAAGAAGCGGCCCGCGGTCAAAGTTTCGATGGCGCCTTTGGCAGCCAGACGCTCGCGCGCCATGTCCTCTTTACTGAGCCGTTGATCGCTGGCGATGAGCGGGTTGAGCACGCGGCCGATGCCGCGCTTGAAAGCGAAGATGATATCGAGCTGTGCTTCGGTGGACTCCTGCGCAGCGTCAAGGCGCGCCATCAGGCGGACCCGTTCGGCTTCTTCCGCGCTGCCCTTGAGCTTGCTGGTGTATTCCTGAATCACTTCGTGCGGCGCGTCAGCGTGAGCTTCTTCAATTTTGGTTACCTTGGCGCCGAGCGGCGTGCGCAGCCAAGACAACACGCGCGACAAACGATCGAAGTCGAAGTCGAAGTCGAAGTCGGTGTCCAAGGCCGCGGTCAACAGGCGCAACAGGTTGGCACTACGGAACACTTGCTCCAGCACGGGATTTACGATCGGCGCATCTTTTTCAGTGGCGCCGAAAATAAGCCGGAAGCCGTCGCGCAGGCCACCGGCCATTTTGCCGGCGCTGCGCTGGATTCCCGATGCATCGAGCACGTTGTCAATCGTCTCGCCGCGGTTGGCGAGCCCATTCAAGAATTCGCGCTCCCTTTCGAGTTTAGGATTCAACGCTAATGCGTGTTGCAACGCTTTGATACCTTCGTCCCTCTGGCCGAAAGCGACCGCGATGCGGCCAATCTCCGCCACCGAGCCGGCGTCACCGGGGTTGAGCTGCACCGCGCGGGTGTAAGCCACCAGGGCTTCGTCATAACGGCGCGCCCGCCGCGCCGCGCCGCCAAGGTTCCGGAAAGCCAACCAGTGGTTAGGGTTGACCGCTACCGCTTCACGTAGCCAGCGCAGCGCTTCGTCAAAGTTGTTGCGCTGCAGGTAAACCAGCGCCAGATTCATATAGGGCCAGCTAAATTTGGAATCGAGCTTTATTGCGCGCTCGTAAACTTCGATAGCAAGGTCCGGCTGCTTGTGCAGAGTAGCCAAGCGATAAGCCAGAACATTGAGAGCCTCCGCTTGCGCACCCACCTCATGACTCGGTAGCCGCACTCGCATGATTGCGCTGACTTGTTCGCGGTTTTTTTCATCGCCACGCTCGGCCACGCCTTTCAGTATCAAACGCGCCATGCTCAGTTGCCCATTGTCGGCGAGACTAACTCCCAAGGACAGCACGCATTCGGCCTTTTCTGGATGCAGCGCCAGCGCGAGCAAAGAAAGCGTGAAACGCGAAACGCCGCTCAACGGTAAGCCGCAATAGTCGGCTCCCTCGCGCACCCAATTGCGTTCGCGGGCAAGCGCCAGCGCCTCCTCCTGCTGACCACTTTCCAAGAGCACGGCGAAGAGCGCTTCGGCAGTCCCACTCGTCGCGTCCCGCGTGAGATGACCGCGCAGTTCTTTGATGCCCTCGTCGCGCCGTCCCATGCGCACTAGCAACGAGGTGAGCTTTTGATAGTTCTGATCATTGCGCACCAAACTCGCCGCACGCCGGTAAGCGTCGAGCGCCTCGTCCAGCTCACCCAGCATCTCGGCGACCTCGCCGCGATAGTAGTGCGCCACAGAAGAATCCGGCGCGCGTTTGACCACCGCGCGAAAATGCTCGGCCGCTTCTTTGATGGCGTTGCGCTCCAAGGCCTGGCGCCCCCGCTTGAGCAGGTTCTCGGCCTCTTCGTTGAGAACTTGGCAGTAGGTTATTTGCGGCAGGAGCAGGCAGACAAAGTAGGAACAGACAAACGCGGCGCGATATATCAGCTGCATGGGTCTCCCGGAACCTGTTATTTGACAGCCTCCGGCTAGTCGAGATCGATGTCTTTCAATGGTTTTTCAATCGGCTCCTCTTTGGCTTTCTTGAAAAGTTCCTGAAACTTCGCCTCGAGTACTTTGGATTTGTTTCGCTCAGCCTCCACTGCCTGCTTGTACTTTTCTTCGCGCTTGTTGGCTTCCTCTTTGACAAAGGACACTGCGTCCTTGATCTGCGCCACCGGCGACGGCTTGACCGCGGCCTTGTGATCGAGCACAACCGCCAAAGTTGAATCAATGGTCAGCATGGCATCGCAGCACGGGCAAGCGATTTGAATGGTTTTGGTTTCGTTGGACATGTTGGCTCCCTGAGACGTGAGTCGCGAGGCACGAGTAGGAGGCTGAACTGGCGACTCGTGGCTCACGGCTCGTGCCTACTTCATCCTCTTAGTTCTATTTGTTCCCCATCCGGGCCGCCGAAAACGACGCGGCGCCAACCTTGTTCGCGCGCCTCGCGCGCGGCGGTGTCGTGCGGCGCGCGCATCAATTTGACGCCGTCCTTTTGTAATTGCGCAACCGTTTCATCGAAGCTGTCGGTTTCGAGGCAAAAATGGAACCCTTTCATCTCACCGTCGGTGTGATGCGTCAATTCGAGGACCGTGTCGCCCAATTTGAGATAGGCAATCTGCAAGCCGCCGCTGGCGGTCTGTTGAAAGTAATGTTTGAAACCAAAATGCTTTTCGTAGAATTGGACCGAGCGATGGAGATCGGCAACATGCAGGGCGACGTGATCGATGCGCTTGAACATGACGTTTTCCTCAACTCAAAGGATAAGCCGCCGGGGACTGTCTTTGCAAGCGAGCTTCGGATATAAGAACACACCGCTTGGCGGGTAATCTTCTACAATGCCCATCTATCGACTCAGTCGAGAACCGATCTTTCCACCGGCGGATGCCGCTGATCCGACCGGTTTGCTCGCCGTCGGTGGCGACCTGTCGAGCGAGCGCTTACTCGAAGCTTATCGCGCGGGAATTTTTCCCTGGTATTCGGACGATCAACCAATCCTTTGGTGGTCGCCCGATCCGCGCACGGTGCTCAACCTCGACGAGTTTCGCCTGTCACGCAGCCTGCGCAAAACCATCAACAAAAATCTTTTTACCGTCACCTTCGACCGCGCCTTCGCCGAGGTCATCCATGCCTGCGCCCAGGTGGCGCGCACGACTCAAAGCGGCACCTGGATCACCGATGAAATGCAAGAAGCCTATGTGCATCTGCACGGTTTGGGCTATGCCCATTCAGTAGAAACCTGGGTCGGCGATGAATTGGCCGGCGGCCTCTACGGTGTCTCGCTGGGCAAAGCGTTCTTCGGCGAGTCGATGTTCCATTTCAAGACCGATGCATCCAAAGTCGCCCTGGCCGCCCTAGTGCAGCAATTGAAGGAATGGGAGTTTCATCTCATCGACGCGCAGATGACGACCGAGCATTTGCTGAGCTTAGGCGCGAAAGAGATTTCCCGACGGGTGTTTTTGAAGCGACTCACAGAGGCCCTAAAACATCCGACGCGGCGCGGCCGCTGGCGCAGCGCGTAGCGAGTTGCGAGCGCGGGGTTTAAGATTTTGTGCTGGTTTCAATCTTTTGCAGTAGATCCGCGAAGGATTTCTGCAACGGAAATTCGCACGCGAATAGCGCCAGCGCCAGCCCCGAAAGAATATACTGATCAAACTTGTAGGCGCCGACAATGGCGAGAACCAAACCATAAACCGCCAGCGCCTCGATGATCGCGAACGCGACAACTTTGCGCGTGACAAACGTCGAGATCACGCTGGCCGCGCGTTGCTCCACCGGGCCTTTATGTGCTTCAAGGGCGCGCAATAGCTTCGATTGTTTTTCCCGTGTGAGCAGCGCCTCATTGCTGAGAAACTGGCGCTTCCACCAGAAAAGGTAGCCAAAATCGACCGCGGCCAGTGCCCAGAGCACAACCCGCAAGCTCTCGCCAAAGGCAAACCCGGCAGCATATTTCGGGTTGGCGAGTATGCTGCGCGCGATGAACAGGTATATTCCCACCGCCGCCGTAAATATGCTCCAGAGAATGACCGCGGCACCGCGCTGGTCGAGTAGAATGGTTCTAAACTCGGGACGGATCATGGTGAGGTTATCTAACACAATCCTATTTTGCTGTCTTGCTTGTCGGCACCGACCGGAGGATGCTATAGCGGCGTCAAGGAGCAAAAGCCATGCAAGAATTCGATCTTGTCATTCACGGCGGGCGCGTCATCGACGGCACCGGCAACCCTTGGTTCTACAACGATATTGGCATCAAAGACGGCAAGATCGCGGCCATCGGCAAGATCGCGCCGGAGGCTGGCAAACGAGCGATTTCCGCCAAGGGCTACGTCGTCACGCCCGGCTACATCGACATGCACACACACAGCGACCAGCCGATCATTCACGACGGCAACGCCGAGAGCAAAGTGCGCCAGGGTGTCACGCTCGATATTATCGGCGAAAGCCAAACCGTCGCGCCGTTGGCGGGCGAGGTGCTGGAGGAGTATCGTCTCGAACATCGCAAGCGCAATTTCATCGAAACCGACTGGACCGACTTTACCGGCTACTTCGATCGGGTGATGCGCGGCGGCGTGTCAATCAATTTTGCCTCCGGCGTTTCGCCGCAACAGGTTAAGCGCGTGGTCTGCGGCTTCAAAGAACGGCCGGCGACTGCCGCAGAGCAAGAGCAGATGAATCGCTTGGTCGCGCATGCGATGGAACAGGGCGCGCTCGGATTGACCGCCGCATGGCACGCCAAAGGACCCGAGTATCCCGGCGAAGTCGTCGAGATGGCCAAGGTTGCCAAGCGCTACGGCGGCTACTACGGCGTGCATGTCGGCAGCGAAGGCTTTGACATGATGGAGGAGCTGGCCAAGATGCTGCGGGTGGCGCGCGAGTCGCGCATTCCCGTGCATGTCTATCACTTGAAAATGCGCGCCAAGGCCAACTGGGGTCGGATTCGCCAGGTGATTCAACAATTGGAAGAAGCGCGGGGCGAAGGCTTGGAGATCACCGCCAATCAGTATCCCTATACCGCGATGCAGCACCCGTGGCGCCGGCTATTTCCGCGCTGGGTGCAGGACGCACCGGTGCAGGAGACCATCAGTCAATTCAAAAATCCCGACTACCGTGCCCGAGTCGTCAGTGATCCCGAGTTCAACCAGTACGTCGATGAGCATGGCGGCTGGGAAGGCATCGTCGCGGCGCGCATGGACGGCGAAAAGATCAAAAAGTTCGAAGGGATGACCATCGCCGAGATCGCCAAGATCCGTGAGAGCGATCCGGTGTCGACCTGCTTCGATCTCATCCACGAAGAGGGCAGCTTCATTCACGGCGTGCACCACACCATGAACGAAGACGACGTGAAGACCGTTATGCGCATGCCGTGGATATCGATTGGTTCCGATGGCAGCGCCTTGAATCAGAAATTTCCCGGAAAGCCCCACCCGCGCAGCTTTGGCACCAATCCCCGAGTGCTTGGCAAATACACCCGCGATGAAAAAGTTTTGACCGTAGAAGACGCGGTGCGTAAGATGACTTCGCTGCCGGCGCAGGTGTTGGGGCTCAAGGATCGCGGTTTGTTGAGAGAAGGGTACTGGGCGGACGTTGTGTTGTTCGATCCCGATACTGTCGCCGATCGCGCCACCTATGACGAACCGAAGCAGTATCCGAAGGGAATTGATTATGTGCTGGTCAATGGCACAGTCGTCATAGAAAATGGCCATCACACCGGGGCGCGGCCGGGGCGGGCGATCTACGGACCGGGGCGTGTCGCGTAGCGCGATGCGATTTCAGATTCCAAATTGCAGATTCGAGATTTTTTCAGACCGGAGATTCGCTGCTTGGAGGGACGATGGATTACGATTTACTGATTAAGAATGGGCGTGTGGTCGATGGTTCGGGGCTGCCGTCGTTTGTTGCCGACGTTGGCATTCGAGACGGCAAGATTGTCGATGTGGGGCGATTGAACGGCACGGCCAAGCGGACCATCGATGCGAGTGGTTTCGTCGTTTCTCCTGGTTTTATCGATCATCACACCCACATGGACGGGCAGATTCTCTGGGACCCGTTTGGCACCTGCGAGCCGCAGCATGGCGTGACTTCGATCATTATGGGCAACTGCGGTTTGGCGCTAGCGCCTGTAAAAAACGGCGATGAAGATGCCATCGTGAAAAGTTTCGTGCGCGTCGAAGCGATCCCGCGTGTCGCTCTAGAAAAAGGCGTGCCCTGGGGCTGGAAGAGCTATGGTGAATATTTAAACAAGCTCGAAGGCAACATCGGCATCAATGTCGGTGGCATCGTCGGCCACATCGCGGTGCGCCAGTTCGTCATGGGCGAGGAGTCCACGCAGCGCAAGGCAACGGATAGCGAAGTGCAGAAAATGCGCGGAGCGGTCGGCGAGGCGATGCGCGCCGGCTCGTTTGGCCTCTCGACCAATCGCAACGAGCGCCACATGCGCGAAGATGGCCTGCCGGTGCCGAGTCGGCTAGCCGATGATCACGAGCTGTTCGCGCTGTGCGAAGTCGTCAGCCAATCCAACGCCGGGGTGATTCAAATGAACATGGGTCGCCACTGCGTCGAGCAGATTCCACAATACGACGAGCTGGCCCGGCGCGTGCGCCGGCCGATCGTTTGGCAGAGCGTGCAGTACAAAGAGAGCGAGCCGGAGCTGTGGCAAAACATGCTGAGCGGCATCGCCAAGACTTTTGCCGAGGGTTACCAAGCCTATGGTTTGACCCACACCGTGCCGCTGATGCGCCACTTCAGCATGAAGGACGCGCAGATTTTTGACGAGTTCCCAGTCTGGAAAAATCTGATGTTCCGGCCCGAGCCGGCGCGCAAACAGGCGTTCGCCGACCCAGCCACGCGGCAGAAGATGCGCGACGACATGGCTGAGCCGCGCTCGGTATCATATCACCGCAACTGGGGCCGCGTGTTTGTCGAGAAAGCCGCCAAGACGGAAAATCAGAAATACGTCGGCAAGAGCGTTGCCGAAGTCGCCGCGGCGAGAAATCAAGATTCGCTCGACGCGTTCCTGGATTTGTCCTTGGAAGAAAATCTCGAAACCATGTTCGAGACGACCAACCGCGGCTTCAACCCCGAAGCGATGAGCACGATCATGAAGAGCCCCTACGTAGTCATCGGCACCTCCGACGCCGGGGCGCATGTGCAGTTTGGCGCCGATTTCGGCTACTGCACGACGCTGCTTGGCATGTGGGTGCGCGACCGCCAGATGATTGCGCTGGAACACGCCATTCACAAGCTGACGTTTCACGTCGCGTCGATCTGGGGCATCGAAGGGCGCGGCCTGCTGCGCCCGGGCTACCACGCCGATGTGACGATCTTCGATCCCAAGACGATCAAGGCCTGCGCGCCGGAGTGGGCGGAAGATTATCCCGCGGCAACCAAGCGCTTCATCCAGCGCTCCGAGGGCGTGCACTACACGATCGTCAATGGAAAAGTCGTTTTCGAAGACGGCAAAATGCGCGGTGAAATGGCTGGCGACGTGCTGCGCAGCGGCGCGTACCAAGCGTAAGGGAACGATCTCGGAAAAATCTCGCGCAGAGACGCAGTGCAGAGTTCGGAAACTTGGTAGGGGCGGGTGTTAAACCCGCCCTCTTTTTTGCCTAGGAGCAATTCGTGGCAGGAAGCAGCCTCTTAGCATTGATCGATGATATCGCATCGATCCTCGACGACGTAGCGGTGATGAGCAAGACCGCCGCCAAGAAAACTGCCGGCGTCATCGATGACGTCGCGGCCATGAGCAAGGTCGCCGCGAAAAAGACCGCGGGCGTCTTGGGTGATGACTTGGCGTTAAACGCCAACCAGGTCGCCGGCGTCCACACCGACCGAGAATTGCCGGTGGTCTGGGCCGTCGCCAAGGGTTCGCTGATCAACAAGGTGATCCTGGTGCCGGCAGCACTGGCGATCAGCGTGTTTGTCCCATGGGCGATCACGCCGTTGTTGATGCTCGGCGGGGCCTATCTTTGCTACGAGGGCTTTGAAAAAATCGCCCACAAATTTTTGCACGACGCCGACGATGAGGCGCATCACAAGGAACATTTGGATGCGCTCGTCGACCCGGCACGCGATATGGTGGCCGTCGAGAAGCAAAAAATCAAAGGCGCCATTCGCACCGATTTCATTCTTTCCGCCGAGATCATCGTCATCGCGCTGGGCACGGTGGCGCACGCTGATTTTGGCAAACAGGTGGCGGTTTTGGTGGCCATCGCACTGCTCATGACCGTTGGCGTTTACGGCCTCGTCGCCGCTATCGTCAAGCTCGACGACGCCGGACTGCACCTGAGCCAAAAACCCGGCAGCGGCGTTTGGTCCCAATGGCAACGGGCGATCGCTCGGCACTCTTAAGTTTGGCGCCTTGGCTGATGAAAACCCTTTCGGTGGTTGGCACCGCGGCGATGTTCATGGTCGGCGGCGGCATCCTAACCCACGGCATCCCGGGCGCCCATGAATGGATCGAGCGCATCGCCCACGGCGCCGGCAGTTTCTTGGGCGCGGTGCTGCCAACATTGTTGGACGCGTTGGTGGGCGTGATCGCCGGCGCGATCCTGGTTGCGGTGGTAGTCGCGGTCACAAAACTGTTGCGCCCGGCCAAGCCGCACGCTTAGACGGATCATGTTTCGGTTGCTGCTGCCGGCGCTGCTGCCGTCCTGGCGCTTTTTCGACACCATCGCGCCGTCACCGCGCATCCAGTTCGCCTTGCTTGATCACCACGATGAGCCTGAGCCCAGTTGGCACAGCTTTCGCCCCCATCCCGATCGTCTTTCCCTGGGCGCCATGATCCGCCGGCTTTTTCATAACCCGCGCTGGAACGAGTCGTTGTACATGGTCACCTGCGCCGAGCGGTTGCTCGAACAACCCTCGCGATTTCGCGAAGAAGAGATTCTGCGCCGCATTACCACCGCGATCGAGAGCGGCGAGATAGGGTGGGCCCCGGCCCAAGCGCGCTTTGTGCGCTTTCGAATCCTTATCCTCAAACGCCAGACAGGACGCGTCACCGAGCGCGTCATGTTCACCTCGACGGCAGCGCGATTGGCGCCGTCGCCATGAGCCTGGAAATCGCCGTGCGCTGGAGCGAGATGCTCTTGGCGCTCGCTTTCATACAGCAGAGTATCGAGCATCTATCCGCACCTGGAACCGAGCGCTGGTTGTTTGCCACGCGGTTAGCGCTGGCACTTTTGTTATTGATTGGTTTGCAACCAAGCTGGGCGCTAGGCGCGATGCTGCTTTTGAGTCTAGCGATTCTCCATCGCTTCGACGGCCCCTACAACGGCGGCAGCGATCGCATGAGTTTGTTGCTGTTGATCTGTTTACTGCTATCGCATCTGGCGCCGACGCCACATTGGCAAGAAATCGCCCTTGGCTATTTGTCAGTGCAGTTGCTGCCGTCGTACACAATCGCCGGGTGGGTGAAACTTGCCAATCCCGACTGGCGCAGCGGCCAGGCCCTGAAAGACGTCTTTGAATTTTCTGTTTATCCAGTCAGCGAAAGCATCCGCGCCTGGGCAGGCTCCCCAAGGCTGTTGTTCGGGTTGTCCTGGACGATGATGCTATTTGAAATTCTTTTTCCGCTGGGGTTGCTCAACGCCACGGGGTTAATGGCCGTGTTGTCACTGGCAGCGCTGTTTCATCTGATCAACGGCGGTATCTTCGGCCTCAATCGCTTTCTCTGGAGCTGGATTGCGGCCTATCCTTGTCTGATCTGGTTTCAACAACGGGTGTTCGGCGGATGAGGGCGACCAACCGGTCGCCCCTGCACCGGCCCAACTAACTCTAAAACTGGTTAACGCCATTCGTGTTTGGGATAGCGGCGCTGCAGTTGATTTTTTAATTGCGGGTAGGTGTTGCGCCAGAAGTCGGCAAGATTCTCGGTCACTTGCACCGGGCGATTGCTCGGCGCCAGCACTTGGATGCGCAGCGGCACGCGGCGCTGGGCGATCCAGATTCCGTCTTTGATGCCGTAGAGATCTTGAATGCGCGCAGCGATGGTTGGCGGTGCATCCGGCGAATAGTCGACTTTGACTTTGCGGCCGCGCGGCAGCTCGATGCGCTCGGGCGCGTATTCGTCGACCCAACGCTGCTGTTGGTGCGATAGCCAGGATTTCACGACCGACAGCACGGGGCGATTGCGGACTTCGCCGTAACTGAACGCGCCGTGGCAGACGTGCTCGATCATGATGCAGCGATCTTCCGCGCCGATGGCGGGGAGCTCCAATTCCGCCATCCACTCGCGCAAACGATTGACGCGCAAGATCCAGTCTTCAACCGCGTCGTCCCAATGTTCCAATTGACAGCGACCCGCGGCAATTTCACCGGCAAGCAACGCCGCTGCGTCATCCACTGAGGGATCGGCGCCAGGCTTCTGCTCCAGCACCAAATCGCGAAAACGAGTCTCTTGCCGGCCAACCACGCGGCGCGTGACAGGGTCGAGCGCCACCGCGCGCGTTTGTTCGATATGGCTGGGAAACAGCTCCTGCAGCCATTCTTGCTTGACCGCCGTGGCGAGATTGAGCATGACGTTCAAATTGCGCTCGCCGCTGGCGCCACTTTGCACCTCGCGTACTTCCGAGACGACAAAGAGCGGAGCCTTAACCACGCTTTCGCGCGCCAGCGTGCCACCTCGGTTGTGCACGAGAGCGCAGCGCGGGCCGTGGTCGATTCGCTTGGCCAACTGATCGGGAAAGCCAAGCAAGATGCAGCGCTGCACGGCGTCATTGGCGGCGGATTTTTCTTTGGTGTCCAGGCCCTCCTCGTCGGCGACGCGGAGAAATTGCTCGAATAGCGGGCCGACCTGTCGCGCTGCTTGAGCATTGATGCCGACGCGTCGGCAGCGCTCGGCATTGAAGTCATGCCGCTGGGCGTAGCGCCAGGCGCGCATCAGGACAAAAAAATCGGATTCTACTTCGTGCGCGAAAATTTCATCCCGGGCTTCGCTGGTCTCATCGTTCGGTCGGCGCGCCAGCAAGTCGCGGCCTTGCGTCAATGCGGCAATCAACGCCACCTGACGAACGCAGCCGTATTCTCGCGCCGCCAGCAGCATGCGCGCGTAGCGTGGATGGGCCGGAAAAGCGAGCATGCGGCGACCGAGAGCGGTGATCTCGCCGCTGCTTTCATCTACTGCGTCCAGATCGTTCAGCAGCGTCTCGGCGCGCTCCAGCGCCCGTGGCTCGGGCGCTTCCAGCCAACGAAACGATCTAACGTCGGTGACGCCGCTCGCCTTGAGCGTCAAAACAACCTCGGCAAGATCCAACCGTTTGACTTCGGATATCTCCTGCGCCGCGCGGCCGCTCTGCTCATGGGCCGTCCATAAACGCAGGCAACGACCGGGCGCGGTGCGGCCGGCGCGGCCGGCGCGCTGATCGGCAGCGGCGCGGCTGATTTTTTCGATGAGCAATGTGTTGATGCCGCGGTGCGGATCGAAGCGCGGTATGCGCGCCAAACCGCTGTCGATCACCAAGCGCACGCCGTCGATGGTGAGCGAAGTTTCGGCGACGTTGGTGGCAACGACGACTTTGCGCTTATCGTAGCGCGCCACCGCCGCATCCTGTTCTCGTGGCGGCAACTCGCCGTGCAACGGAAAGACAACGAACTGGGGACCTAATGCACTCTGCGCCGCTTGCACAGTGCGGGCGATTTCGTAAGCCCCGGGCATGAAAATCAGCGCATCGCCCTCGGGATGTTCGCGCACCAGGCGCTGCAATTCTCTAACGGCATTTTCCCAAACCGGCCGATCGCCGGCGGGGTTGGCAAGATAGTCCACCTCGACCGGGAAAGCGCGCCCCGCCGATGACAGCACCGCGCAAGGCTGCAAATATTTCTCGACGCTCGCGACCTCAAGCGTCGCTGACATCACGACGATGACAAGATCGGGCCGCGTCGCTGCCTGAATCTGCAGCGCCCGCGCCAGGGTGATGTCGCCATAAAGATGACGCTCATGAAATTCGTCGAACAGAATTGCGCTGATCCCTTTCAACGTCGGATCGGCGAGCATGCGCCGCAACAGCACCCCTTCTGTGACATAGCAGATGCGCGTCGCCGCCGATGCGACGTTGTCCAAGCGCATCTGATAACCCACTTCGCCGCCCAGCTTGACGTTGCGCGTTTGCGCCACCCAAGTGGCCAGCAGTCGCGTCGGCAAACGGCGCGGTTGCAGGATAGCGACTTGACCGTCGCCCAACAAACCGCCGTCGAGGAGCATCTGCGGCACTTGCGTCGACTTGCCCGACCCGGTGGGCGCGGTAAGCACCAAGCGCTTTTGCGCTTTGACAACTTCGAGCAAGCGCTGCTCGATTTCGTAGATGGTAAAATCCGGCTTTGACATTGACTGGGCTAGAACAGGCGGAGCTGCTTGGGTTTATCGTCAAACACGGTGCGGCCACCGAGAGCCGGCGAGATGGCTTTTTCGTGAGCCACGACGGCGGCGAAGTCCGCTCGCGGCTGTAGATCGGTTTCAATCGTCTGAACGAAACGATCTAATCTTTGAAAGCCGCCAAGCTTATCACGATCGCCGAGCTTGGCTTTGTCGAGCGCGCTGCGCAGATATTGCAGCGAACGATCGTAGGTCTTTAGCGGCACCGGAAACGGATGGCCGTCCTTGCCGCCATGGGCAAACGAGAAGCGCGCCGGATCGCTGAATCGGCTCGGCGCGCCGTGCACGACTTCGGCGATCAGTGCCAACGACTGCAGGGTGCGCGGGCCAAGCTTTTCCACGAGCAACAGCTCGGCGAAATCGTGCAGGTCGCGCTCGTAGGCGACGGCCAGCACAGCGCCCAGGCGCTTGAGATCGACGTTCGCGGCGCGGACATCGTGATGCGCCGGCATAGTTAAATGACGCGCTTCGTTGAGAATCTTAGCCGGCTTTTCCTGGGCGATTTCCAATAATGCGTGCTGCGCCGGTTTGGCGTGGGTGTCGACGAGATTCATGATCACGCCCTGGTTCTCACCGACGATGGCGCTGTGCGGTTCCGCGACGAAATCACGCACCGTAGCCGAGTGCCAATGATAGCGCCGCGCCATGCCGCTATGATCGTTCAAACCTTGCTGCACCACCGCCCATTCGCCGCTCGCCGTTACCACGAAACTGTGCAGATAAATCTGGAACCCATCGGCAATCGCATTGTTGTCGACCCGCGCGGTCAATCGGCTAGTGCGCACCAGCGTATTGCCGTCAAGCCCGTGCCGCTCGGCAACCGTCAGCAACTCCTGCGGTGTGTTGCGTGAGAACCTGCCACGCCCGCCGCAGATGAAAAGACCAAGCTCCTGCGCACGCGGCGCCAGGCCGCGCTTGAGCGCGCCCATGACCGAAGTGGTGATACCGGACGAATGCCAATCCATCCCCATGACGGCACCGAAGGCTTGAAACCAAAAGGGATCGCTAAGGCGTGAGAGAAACGCTGAAGTGCCGTAATCCGCGACGATCGCCTCGGTGATTGCCGTGCCGAGCTTGGTCATGCGCTCCGCGAGCCACGGCGGCACGCGGCCGCCATGCAGCGGCAGATCGGCGGTCCCGGAGCGATTCATGCCGTGATTGTATAGATAAATCGTGGGTTGCGACAGCCGGCCGGCAGATTCGGAACACCTTGCGCAAAGACGCAAAGGGCGCAAAGTTCGGAGAAAACTATTTGTGTCTTTTACTCTGCGGCCTCTGCGCCTCTGCGCGAGACAAATCTTATTCCCGCCGGCTGGTTTCCGTCGAATGTGGCGCATCCACTGGATTCGTAGTTGGAAACGAGTCGAGCGGGTCGGCCAAGCTATCGGCGAGCTGATTGGCAGCGGCGGCGCGGCGGTTGTAGCGAATCGAATCCCAAAACGCAGTGACGATAAACGCGGCGCCGATCAAACCGGTGACCGCTTCCGGAATATGGTGCACCGTGCCCAAAAACATCATGACCGCCAACGCGATGATCGCGTAAAAGGCGCCATGTTCGAGATAGCGATAGGAAGCCAAGGTTTCTTTCTCAACCAGCATGATCGTCAGGCTGCGGACAAACATGGCGCCAATGGCCAGGCCGATGGCGATGATGAAAAGATTGTTCGACAACGCAAAGGCACCGATGACACCGTCAAAACTGAAACTGGCGTCGAGAACTTCCAAATAGAGAAACGAGGCGGCGCCCGACTGGGCCACCTTGCCGGTGACCGCGGACTCGACGTTCAGCAGGGCGGAAACGCCATCGACGGCGATATACGTTATCAAACCGAAGATGCCGGCGATCATGAATTCCATGCTCTCGGCGCCGGCCAATTTGGTGGAAATATAGTAGAGCAAGAGCAACACCAGCCCCAATTCTACCGCCTCGATCCGCCCAAGCTTGGTGAGCGGGCGCTCAATGATGCCAATCCAATGCACATCTTTTTCTCGGTTGAAGAAGTGTTTGAGCCCAACCATTGCGAGAAACGCGCCGCCGAATGCGGATACCGAAACATGGGCGCTGGTCAAAATCTTAGAGTATCGGTCGGGATCCGTGGCGGCGAGCACCAACGCAGAGACCGGATCGCTGTGGATGATGATGGCGACAATGAGCAGCGGAAAAACAATGCGCATGCCGAACACGGCGATGGCGATGCCCCACGTGATAAAGCGCCGCCGCCACACCGGCGTCATTTTTTTAGAACCACCGCGTTGACGACGGCGTTGTCGAACGACAGCGAGACTTCAAGGATCGCGAGCACGGCGACGATGAAGACCACCGACAGAGCGTGGGTCCAACTATGGCTTGTACTCCAACCAATGAACCCGCCAGCCACCAAACCGGCAAACGTAACGACAAACGAATGACGAAAGTAACCCATATGTAAAGCTCAGCACACTCTTGCATAACGTGATCGGGCTTTGCAAGTCCGAGGCGCGCTAGCGTCGCAGCAACCAACGGGTCCCGGGGATGTGTATATTGCTGCTGTCCTGTTGACTCCTCCAATGCCTATGTTGTACGCAGTCACATAGGCATAGGAGTTGTACCGTGGTCCTAGTCCTCAAGAATGATCAGATGGAAAACCTCGTGCCCATGAACGAGGAGATCGCCGCCATCGAGCAGGCATTTGTAGAATTGGGTGCCGGCAAGGCGATGATCGCGCCGCGCGCGCGGCTGCGCACGCCCTGGAAAGAAGAAGGCGGCCAATACTATTTCAACAATATAATGGGCTTAGTGCCGGGCATGAAGTCGATGGCGCTGCGCATCGACTCGAGCTTTTCCAAAGAGATTCAGGTCGAAGGCAGCAAACGGCGCGTTTACCCGGGCGACTTCATCGGACTGGTGATGCTCTTCGACATGGATACCTGCAATATTTTGGCGATCATGGACGATCATTTCATCTCGACGCTGCGCGTCGGCGCCACCAGCGCGGTGGCGAGCAAGTATCTCGCCCGCAAAGACGCAAAAGTCATGGCGCTGCTCGGCTCCGGTGAGCAAGCGAAAACTCAAGTCACCGCCCACGCCTGCGTCAGGAATCTAACTAAAGTCAAAGTCTTCAGCCCGACGAAAGCCAATCGGGAAAAGTTCGCCAAAGAGCTGAGCGCTGAAACCGGCATCGAAGTGGTCGCGGTGAATTCCGCCGAAGACGCGATCCGCGGCAGCGACATCGTCACGGCGGCGACCAACACCGTCGATCCGGTCATCCAGGGCAAATGGGTTGAGCCGGGCATGCACTTAAACAGCATCGTCGGCGGCGACGGCTTTTTGCCGCGCAAAGAGCTCGACGACGAAGCGGTAATGAAATCGAACTTGATCGTCGTTGGTTACAAACCGCAAATCTTTCTCGACAAACAGGCCGAGTTTCACGACCGGCTGGAACGTGGCTTGGTCAAAGCCGAAGACCTACACGAGTTAGGAGAATTGTTGAACGGCAAATGCCGCGGCCGCGAAAGCGAAAAAGAGATCACCTTTTTTAAGAACAACACCGGCATGGGCATCCAGTTCGCAGCGACGGCGCGCTTGATGTATGAAAAAGCCAAGGCAAAAGGCATCGGCGCCGAGCTGCCGCTGGAATTGTTTATGACCCAGCGCGGCGATAAGTTGTTCTCACCGTAAAAGGAAATCATGAAAGCGGAAAACGGAAAACGGAAAATTCGGATCACTGCTCATTGAGCGAAGCGACTAGAGTTAAGAAGGAGCAAGGTTATGCGCGATTGGGAAGTTTTCATACCTGAAGAAGAACGACGCGTTTACGACAAGGCCGGCTACAAGGGCAAAGAAAAGTTCGGCATCAACCCGGCGCTGATCATCATCGACGTCATCACCGGTTTCACTGGCACCAAACCGATGCCGGTGATGGAAGCCATCGATGAATTCCCGACGAGCTGCGGTCAAGTCGCCTGGGACGCGCTGCCGAAGATCAAAGAATTGCTGCATGCCTGCCGCGACGCGCAGATTCCGGTGGTCTATTCGACCAGCGATCCGGAATTCAAAGCGGCCTTCGGCAACGCGACGAAGCGCGGCACGGACAAGACCGATTTTGAAAAGCTCGCTGTCGAATTTCCCGAGATGATCAAGCCGCGCGACGATGAATTCATCGTGCGCAAAGCCAGAGCCAGCGCGTTCTTTGGCACGCACTTGATCACCTATCTCGTGCGCAAAAACATCGACACATTACTAATTGCCGGCACCAGCACCTGCGGCTGCGTGCGCGGCACGGTGCTCGATGGATATTCGTATGGCTATCCGGTATTTCCGGTTGAAGAATGCATCTTCGATCGCTCGCGCACATCGCACTTGGTCAACCTCTTCGAGATGAACGCCAAATACGCTTCGGTCATCCAGCTCTCCGAAGCGCTCGACTACGTCGGCAAGATCAAACGGATGGAAGGCCGAAAGACACTGGCGAGCTAACCGAATAATCACTCACCACGAAGGACTCGAAGTGCACGAAGGTTTCAGACGAGCAATTTTCCGAACTTCGTGTTCTTCGTGGTGTAATCAGTTCTTCGACTCGGCTACGACCGCCGAGTTGTAAGGAGAAGACCCTCATGGCAACCGAATCCCCTTTCGTCGATCAAGAATATTCAGACCGCTACGCCCGCGCCCAAGCGCTGATGCAGCGCGACGGCCTCGACGCGCTGGTGGTCTCCGAGAAAAACAACTACTGGTACTTCAGCGGCCTGATCAGCTACCAGCTCGATCACATCCAACGCCCGCAGATTTGCATCCTGCCGAAAACCGGCAAGCCGCTCCTGATCGTCTACGGCAACGATAAAGCCAAGGCCAAGGCTCTGCCCTGGGTCGGCGAAGTGCGCTCCTACACCGACGTGCCGTTCCCGCAGGAAATGATTGCGGCGTCGATCAAAGAAATGGGCTTAGGTGAGTCCAAGCTCGGCTTCGAGTTGGGCGACGATCAACGGCTGGGCATTCCCGTTAACTATCTTTCCGGCCTCACCGAAGCTCTCCCCAAAGCGCAGATCAAAGATGGCAGCGCCGCGTTGAACGAATTGCGCACCATTAAAAGCGCTCGTGAAATTGAGTTCATGCGCAAGGCCTGTGAGATTTCCGTCAAAGCCTACGACCGCTGTTTGCCGAAACTCAAACCGGGCATGACGCGCCGCGAAGTCGCCGACAACTTGTACATCTCGATGATCGAAGAAGGCGCCCATCCGCGCCATCCGGGATTTCTAATGTTGAACTCGTCGACCCGCTACGACGACCGCGTCTACAAAAAGGGCGACCGCATGATCGCCGACTTCGGCGCCTGCTACGAAGGCTACTACGGCGACATTACGAGAATGGCGATCTTCGGCGCACCGACCGAAGAGCACAAAAAAGACCACGAAACCGCCTGCGACGTTATTGATCTCTGCTTTGAGTCGATGAAGCTCGGCACCCCGCTCGCCGAAGTCTCGCGCGTGGCGAATCGTGAACTAGTTAAGCGTGGCTATGAAGCCGTCGACAGCCCAAAGCGCATCGGCCACGGATTAGGCATGTCGCGCGCCGAGCCGCCGTCGCTAAACGAAGTCGAAACCGAAGTTTACCGGCCAGGAATGGTGCTCGCGTTGGAGCCCAAAGTGCGCTCGAAAACCAGCGCCGTGCATTTGGAAGAAGACGTATTGATAACGGAAAAGGGGCAGGAATTCCTAACCACGGGTTGCCGCCGCCTAGACGTGATCAAATAATTGCTCAACAACGGCTGTTGTGGGGGCGACCGGCTGGCGCGCCCGCGCCCCGAACTCTGCGCCCTCCGCGCCTCAGCGCGAGAAAAATCCGAGGAACTAACATGAACCAAAAAGGCATCCTCTACCTCTCCAACGACGACGTAAAAAAAGTCCTCGACTTGGGCCGTGCCATCGAGATCACCGAGCAAGCGCTGCGCGATCACAGCGAAGGCCGGGTCATCTGGTCGACGCCGGAAGACTTCGCCATCAAACCCGACGAAGGCTGGCAGTCCTGGGTCACCGGTTGCGCGCTCAAAACTTCCCCCGTGGCCGGCTTTCGCATCCGGTCGATCAAAGCCGCCGGCGGCAGCCGCGACGTGTCGCGCCCACCGCGCGGGCCGCGCCGCGTGTTGATTCTCAGCGACCTCGAAGGCGGCGAGATCGTCGCCTTCATGGACGAAGACTGGTGCCACGCCGTGCGCACCGCCGCCGCAGCCACGGTAGCTATGCGCGTGCTGGCGCGCAAAGGCGCCAGCACCATGGCCATGCTCGGCGCCGGCGACACGGCCCGCGCCGCCGTGCCGGTGATGGCCAAGGCATTCAACCTAAAAGAAATACGCGTCACCTCGCGCACGCCCGAGTCGCGGCAGAACTATGCGAAAGAAGTCGGCAAAGAGTACGGCTTGAACATTAAGCCGGTGGAGTCGACGGAGGAAGCGTTAAAAGACGCTGATGTCGTAATCTCCGCGACAACAACTTCGACGCCATTCGTCAAAGAGTCCTGGCTCGGCGAAGGCATCACCGTCTACTCCATCGGCAAGCACCAGGAAATGGAAAGCTCGATCTACAAAAACGCCGACAAGTTCGTCGTCGACAGCTGGCTCCATTGCAAAAACAAATCCGACATGCAGCGCATGCTCAAAGAAAATTATCTGAGCGAAAAAGACCTCTACGCCGAGCTGCCCGAGCTACTTTCAGGAAAGAAAGCCAGCCGCCAGTCAGACAAAGAACGGGTCTTCATCCGCGCCATTGGTCTCGTCAATCAAGACATCGCCATGGCGAACACGATCTATCAGAGCGCATTGGAGAAGGGTATCGGGACGAGATTGCCTTACTGACTTTGATTCCCTGATTCGATTCTCAGACGAGAAAACAATCCACAACTCGTGCAAGGGCGACCAATTCCGACTGCCTCTCCCTCTGGGAGAGGATAGAGGTGAGGGCGCGTTGTGGCACGATCCTGCCGCGCTTCGATCTACCCCCCCGCGCGTAACCCATTCCCGTGCTTGGCGATCATCGCCTCGAAATCATCCACTGCCGTATTCACGTCCATGGCCCGCACGCCATAGATGTCCCCGTGCGACGCGGGAAAAGGCTCGATGCCTTGCTGGAGCTCGCGCGCCAGATTCATCAGCCGGCGCCGCGCCGTGATGATCGCGAGGTCACTGGTGCCGAGGTGCTCTTTCCGGCGGTCGTAGACCGGACCCATGCTTTCCTGTATCGCGCGATCCTGATCGTTGACGCCCCAGATTCCTGTGTAGCTCGTCGCGCGTTGGATTTTACGATCGAGCAGATAGTCGTTCTCCATGTTGCGCTTCGGAATGAACGTGCCAGGGATCAGCTCAGGCGGAAACGAGCGGCCCGTGCGGCGCGGCTCGATGTCCTTTTCGGTCAACGGCCGCTCGGGGTGGTAGGAAATGTAAAACGTCATCGTGCGATGGTCGTCCACCGGAATCCAGGCCCGTCCGCCGGCTGGAAACCGTATGAACGGGATCAGGCTATAGGTCGGCAGCAAAGCCTGGGTGACGCGCCAATTGTAGGTGCCCTCGCCCACGGTGCGACGGGCGCCGTAGCGAAAGCCGTAGTCGGTGTCGTTCACGATGATCTTGGGCGACCTGTCCAGCGCCTTCTGCCGCGGATCGATGGCGCTGCCGTCGCCATTGGGCGAAGCCGCCGGGTCGAGATACGTGTGCAGGAACGATGCGTGGGAGCTGTCGATGTCGCCTTCGTACCCCTGTAGGAAGTTGGTCTCCTGATACCACTTCGACACCGAGCGGTGACTATCGGGGACTTGAGTCCACTCCAACTTGGGTAGCTCGGCGTGGAGATGTTGGGGACCCATGTAAACCCAGATCAGGCCGCCGTGCAGCGCCGTCGGGTAAGATGTAATGTGGATTTTGTCTTTGAAGTTGCTCTCGGCCGGTTCCGAAGGCATGTCGACGCAGTTGCCGGCGACGTCAAACTTCCAGCCATGATAGACACAGCGAATGCCGCACTCCTCGTTGCGCCCAAAATAGAGCGACGCGCCCCGGTGCGGGCAGTGCGCCTCGACGACGCCGATTTCGCCGTTTGAGTCGCGAAACGCGACGAGGTCCTCACCCAACAGCCGCAAGCGCACAGGCGGGCAATCCGCCTCGGGCAACTCCTCAGGCAGCATCGCTGGCAGCCAGAAGCGCCGAAACAGCTCGCCCATGGGCGTCCCTGGCCCGACCCGACACGCAAATTCGTTGTCTTCTCTGGTTAACACCGCACCTCCCGTGCGAGGAACTTTCTGACCGGGGATTTATCGCCGAACCGGCGAGGCTGTCAAACGTCGGAGGTTTGGCTGAATTGCGTTGGCGTACTCATGGCAAATCGTAGCCGCGCTGCCTGCACACTATATGATTAGCTGTCGGCGCCTATCTGATCTGAAAGATCTCGCGCCAGAGTTTCTGATACTTCGGATAATCCTTGCCGTCCTCGACGCCTAGGAAATAAACCTTCGTCGGTCGGCTTTTTTCCACCGGCTCAACCTTCGGATGAGCCGGCGTCTCGCCGGCCTGGGCGTAAACCTTCTGACCTTCTTCGCTAATCAGCCAGCGTGCCCAGAGTAGCGCGGCGTTGGGATGCCGCGAATCTCTTAGCACCGTTACGGTGCCGCCAACGTGGCCGACCCCTTCGGAGAACATCATTTGCAGCGGGCTGCCTTGCTTGACGCGCGGTGGAAAATGATGGCCGTAGCAAGTGACACAGACATCGGCCTGGCCGGCGGCGAGCAGTTCAATCAACTGTGAGTGGCCGCGGTGGAATTCGGGATTGTTCGCGGCGATCTTCTTGAAAAGTTCGACGGCTTTTTCGTCGCTGTTGTATTTGTACTTGGCGAGGCCCATGAGCAACTGAAAGTCACGCGGTTCCGCTGCCAAGCGTTTATTCCAGCGAGGGTCCGCGAAATCTTCGAACTGCTTGGGCTCTTCGCCTTTCTTCACCCGAGCAGTATTCCAGCCAGCGACGAAATATTCCGTATCCGTCGCCACCCAATAACTGCCCTTCATGCCGGCCGGATACGCCGCTGCTTCGGGCAGGTTGATGTCGTTCAACAGGTTCTGTTCCTTTAATTGCTGCAAATAAACCTGCGTACCGCCAAAGACGTCGCCAAGCACCTTGCCGCCGCGCGCCTCGGTAATCGCGCGCGCGACCAGTTTGTCGGAGGTCGCATCGACATGCTCGATGGTGATACCTGGAAAACGTTTGCGAAACGCCGGAAACACAACCTCCTCGGTCTTTGCCGACAGCGGAGCGTAAATCGAAACTTTCCCCTCTTTCCGCGCCCGCTGGTACAACTCGTCCAGCGATTGGGCTCCGCCAAAAGAAGGAAACAACAAGGCAAGAACTAGCAAACTCACAAACAGGCGACCAAGGGTCATGACCACCCCCCCGAAATCCGATTCCGACATTATCAATTTTCCATTATCCATTTTCCATTATCCATTGTTCGTGCGCGCTCACATGTCGACTTTCACCCCATTTTTCGCGCACTCATCAGCAAACATCTTTTTCATCCACTCATCGCTTTCTTCAAATTCGAGCTGCTCGACGCCCTGCTCTTCGCCTTGCACCGCGGTGTTGGCGTGCAGCGCAACAAACTTACAGGGCTGGTTGCCGGTATTGTAATGTTGATGCCACGAGCCGGCCGGTGGTGAAATCACCGTGCCCTCGTGCCAGTCGTAGCGCTGCGGTTTTTCGCCCTCGTGCCACATCAGCGTGTAGCCGGTGGAGTCGAGCAAAAAGACATGGGCGCCGGGGCCGTGGCGGTGGGCTTTTTTGTAGCGGCCGACGGGGAACTCAGACACATGGGCGAGCATCGAGCCGCCGGACATGTGGATGTACATGTTCTTGGTGCCCTTGCCGCGTTTTTCGCGGGCGACGAGATTGATCTTGCGGATATCGGGAATGAAGTTTGAGTGCAGTATGCCACCGTAGTATTCGGTGAAATATTTTCCTTCGCGAGAAAAGAACTCGCTGTCGCCGGGATCGAAGCGGTCTTTGAATTGGTAATTTGTATTGTAGATAAACTCCGGGTCGCGGTAGAGCTCAAAGGCAATCGGCTGGCTGGTGAGCGCAAAGTAGCGGCAAACCTCGGTGCCGCTGGCGTTGAAGTGCTGATGCCAAGCATTCAGAGGAATCGCGAAGGTGCTGCCGCGCTCCCATTCAAATGTCCGCTTGGCGGTGCCGTCGTACCAAACCGTTGTGGCTCCACGGCCTGAAGCCACGGTGATGATCTCCTCATAGAGTTGGCGCTGGGGTTTGGTGCTCTTGCCCGGATCGATCTCGCAAATATAGCCGTCGGCTACCATCTGATCGGAGAATGTGCAGATGGCGCCCTTGCAATCTTTGCGTTTCCAGTAGCCCAGCTCGTGCGTGCGCACGTCTTGGACAAACTCACCGCCAACGATCGGCACGCCCTCGGACTGGATCCAGCTCTTGTAAGGGCTGTACTTGTCCCTCATGAACTGCACGTAGGGATGGACTTCGAATTCTTTTTGCGGCCCGGCCATGAACAATTACCTCCTTGACTTCAGGCTGAGGTTACTGCGATGTAATTGATTGTGTCAACATAGAAAGGAAGCAGATGAAACGAAAACTTTTGCTGGTCGTTGTCTCTATGTTTGTGGGCGTCATGGTCGATGCCGCCTCGGCTCAGCTTAGGCCGCTCAAAGTGACCTATTCGGCGATGAGTGCCGCTAGCTTGGTGACCTGGGTTGCCAAAGATGCAGGGATTTTTCAGAAACACGGGCTTGACGTCGGCTTGGTTTACATCGCCGGCGGCAGCATGGCGATGGCAACGACCATCGCTGGCGACACGCAAATTACGCAGGGCATCGGCTCGGGCGCCATTCTTGCCAAGCTCAGTGGTGCGGATACCGTCATGCTGGCGTCGATTCTCGACACGACCAATCAAAGCTTGATGGTCGTGCCGGACGTGCGCACTGCCCAAGATTTGCGCGGCAAGCGCCTGGGCGTGACGCGCTACGGCTCGCTCAGCGACTTCGGCATCCGGCGCTATCTTCAGACCGTCAACCTCGATCCGGAAAAAGACGTGCGCATCATGCAGATCGGCGGTCTGCCGGAAATACTGGCGGCCATGCAAGGCGGCTCGATCCAAGGCGGCGCGATTTCATCGCCGACTCTCACGCGAGCCAAGATGCTCGGCTACCGCGAGCTGATCGACCTTGGCACCCTTGGCATCAAGTATCCGGCCACCAGTTATATGACCACGGAAGCGTACATTAAGAGCAACCGGCCCAACGTGACCAACTTTCTCAAGGCGATCGTAGAATCCGCCCATTTCGTCAAAGCTAACAAAGAAGTATCGATCAACGTCCTGCGCAAATATACTAAAACCAACGAAATGCCGATCCTCGAAGACACCTACAATATTTACGTGCAGCGCTATATCCGTTTGAACCCGGTTTCGTCGCCCGAAGAAGTGAAAACAATTCTCGATCAGGTCAAAGACAAAGACCCGCGCGCGCGCACGACGGACTACGACAGCTTTATTCGCGGCGATTTGCTGCGCGAGATTGAGCAGAGCGGGTTTATCAAGGCGCTGAGCAAGAGCTAGGCGAAGACTCACCACGAAGGAGACACGAAGTTAAGCAACGATTTCGTAGGGTGCGCCGTGCGCACCATGCGAATTGTGGTACGCTTCGACAAGCAGGCTGGTGGTACGTTCAATACGTCGTGCCTTGGGAGTTGGGCTACCACACCGGCCAGGTCGGCCGCTGTCTTCTCGTCTTGACATCATTTTTTCACTACGATAATTGAAACAAAAGTTTCATGGCGTCCCTCAAACAGCTTCTCACCAAAGTCGAATCCCTCAACGGCGCCCAGCGCCGCCTGGGGCGTTATTTGAAGAACGACAGCTCGGCGCTGCTGGTTTACAACGTCAACGATCTGGCTCAGGCGGTGGGCGTGAGCAAGGCCACCGTGGTGCGCTTTGCCAAGACCATGGGCTACGCGGGGTTCCCCGAGTTCAAACGCGACATTCAGAAGGAAATGCGCCGCAAGTTGCGTGCAGCGGACCGGATGAAGGAAACCTTTGCCGAGCTGGGCGATGATGAAAATATTTTCGGCAAGTTGATCAAACGCGACATTCAATTATTACAAGAACTACAGTCAGCCTCCTTCAGCGATTTCCAAGCAGCCGTGGAATTGATCCTCAACGCGCGCAAGGTTTATTTAATCGGCTTGAATGCTTCGACGGCGCTGGCCTACATTCTTTACTTCCGGCTCATGCGTGTTAAGAAAGAAGCGCACTGGATCGTCATGACCGGCGGGGCCTCGCTGGTCGAGCAGCTCGCATTCATGAAACCGGAAGACGCGCTGGTCGCCATTGATTTTGTCGAGGTGCCACGCGAAGTGCAGACCGCTTTGCAGCATGCGCAGAAGATCGGCACGCCAATTTTGGGCATCACTGATTTTCCCAGCTCGCCGATCGCCAAGGCTGCTAAAGTTTGCCTTTACGCCAAGCGTGGTTTGCACTCGTCGGTGAATTCGCTGACACCGGCGTTTTCGCTGGTCAACGCGCTGGCCATTGCCGTCGGTTGGGCGAAACGGTCAGATTCGATCAAAGCGCTCACCGATCTCGATATTTTATTGGAAGAATCGGGTATATAAGTTAATTTCGAACAAAAAATAAGGAGAGAGAATCATGGCAACGAAACTAAAATTTGGCCTTCTGTTACCGCACTTCTGCGAGTATGGCTCGGCAGACAGCTGCATCGAAGGATCGAAAAAAGCGGAACAGTATGGCTTCGACTCAGTCTGGGTGCGTGACCATTTGGTTTTCGAACCGCACGGCATGGAAGGCGAAGACAACACTCACATCGAAGGCTTGTTGATCCTCGCTGCCATCGCGGCGGAATGCAAGAAGCTCACCCTCGGCACTGGCACGGTAATCTCGCACCGCCATCCGATTCACCTCGCCCAATCGATGGCCGGTCTCAGCAACATAGCCAAAGGCGATCTCATCATGGGCTTGGGCCTCGGCACTTTTCCGCACGAATTCGAAGCCGCCGGCTATAAGAAAGTGACGCTGCAAGATCGCGCCAATATGGCGAAGATCAACGCGCAACTTTGTCGCCGTTTCTGGTCCGGTGAAAAGATCAGCTATCAAGACGATTACTACGATTTCAAAGACGTCGAGTTGAAACCGTTGCCGCGCGGTAAGATTCCCATCTGGTACGGCGGCGGCACGCCGGCTTCGGCGCGCCGCGCCGCGGATTATTGCGACGGCTGGATGCCGGGCCGGATCCCGACAGCGACGTTCAACAAAATGGTCAAGTACCTCGAAGAACAGTGCAAAGGCAACGGCCGGCCGATGGTTACCACCGGCGCGATCCCGATTACCAGCATCGACAAGAACCGCGACGTGGCGCTCAGCAAGGTCAACACCAAGGGTTTGATCAACGAAGGCAATGCGCCGAGCAAAAAGACCTGGGTCAAACCGAAATCGGGAACTTTTTCGACTGTCGAAGACATCGAAGGCTTGCTGATGGCTGGCACGCCGGCGGACATCGCGCGTGACACCAAGCGCTACGAGGAAGCGGGCTTGAACCATATCGTCTATGATTTGCGTTTCCGCTACGCCGACTGGATGCAACAGATCGATTTTTTGGGCCAGGAAGTACTGCCAGCGGTGCGCGCGTAGCGCGCTGCACATGTTTCGGGTTCCGAGTTTCGCGTTTCGGGTTAAGATCCGAAGACTCGAAACCCGGAACTCGCAACTCGAAACATCAAGGAGTTTCTATGCGTACGGAAAAAGTTAACTTCTACAGCGAAGGCAATAAACTTGCCGGCGTGCTCTATTTGCCCGACGGCGAGCAAGGCAAACCATTTCCCGGCATCGTCCAGGGCCCCGGGTTCCTCGGTCTCAAAGACGCCAAGCATTACATCATGATGTTCGAAAAACTTTGTGCCGCCGGCTATGCCTGCCTGTGCTTCGACTACCGCGGCTGGGGCGACAGTGAAGGCAACGATCGTGGTTGGGTCATGCCAGCGTGGCAAGCCGCGGACATCCGCGCCGCGCTCTCCTACATGGAGGCTCGTCCCGACATCGACTCCGATCGCCTAGCGACCTACGGTTCCGGCGGCACCGGCGGCGGTAACGCCGTCTACGTTGCAGCAAACGACGCGCGCGTCAAATGCTGTGTTAGCTACCTGGGCGTCAGCAGCGGCCGCGACTGGCTGCACTCCATGCGCCGCGAATACGAATGGGTTGATTATTTGAAAGAAATCGACGAGGACCGCAAACAGCGCGCGCTCACCGGCAAGAGCAAAATCGTTAGTGCCCGCGAAGGCGGCATCATGGTGCAGACCCCGGAGCGGGTCACGACCAACATCAAGAAAGACGTCGCCGACAAGATCCCAGACGGCATGCCGCTGGCTTGCGCCGAGGCGATTTTGGAATACAGCCCCATCGACGTCGTGCACAAGATTTCGCCCCGCGGCGTGCTATTCATCGCCGTCGAAGGCGACGCCGTGACGCCGGAGCAGCAGTCTTTCGATTTATACGAAGCCGCCGGCGAGCCGAAGAAGTTAGTGCTGTACAAGAAGACCACCCACTACGGCATCTACAATGATTACTTCGACGATGTCGCCGCCAACGTGGTCGACTGGTACAACCGGTATTTGAAATATCATAAGGTAGAGATCACCGAATCAAAGTAACCGGAAAATATCGCGCGCGGAGGCGCAGAGAACGCAGAGAAAAGAGTTTTTATTTTTCCGAACTCTGCGCCCTCAGCGTCTCCGCGCGAAACAATTCTTAATTTAGGAGCATTCAATGAAAAACATATCCTTCGGCGTGCGCGTGCCGAATTCTGGGCCGCTGTCGAGCATTGAAAACATCGTCAAGGCCAGCAAAGCCGCCGAAGACATGGGCTTCGACGCAATCTGGGTGCACGACCATGTGGTTTGGTCGTCGGAGATGCACAAACATCACATCTCTTCCGGCGCCTTCGAAGCGCTCGCCGACACGCAGGACGCAAACTTCTTCGAGGCGACAACGATTCTTTCTTACCTCGCCGCCGAGACGAAAAAGATCGTGTTAGGCGTCGCTTGCTTGGTCATGCCGTGCCGCAATCCGGTGTATGCCGCCAAGCAATATGGCACGCTCGATCATCTCGCCAACGGCCGCCTGCTCGTCGGCGTCGGCTTGGGCTCGAAAGCGACGCGCGAATCGGACGAATTCGGCGTCTTCGGCGTGTCCTACGACCGGCGCGGCGACCGCACCGACGAATACATTGAAGCAATGAAAGCGATCTGGACCCAGCCGCTGGCTTCCTACAAAGGTGACTTTCTCGAATTCAAAAACGCCGAAGTTTATCCCAAGCCCATTCAAAAGCCCCATCCACCGGTGTGGGTCGGCGGCTGGATGAAGCTCGCAGCCAAACGCGCTGGCAAATACGGCGAAGGCTGGATTCCGGGCTGGCTGTCACCGAAAGAAATGAAAGTCGGCTGCGATATATTGGCACAGACCGCGAAAGACAACGGCCGCGATCCGAAAAAGATCACCATCGCGGTGGAAAAGCTCGCGACCATCGCCAAGACCCGCGAAGAAGGCTTGAACCTGGCGCTGCCGACACTGAAAACCAGCAGCGAAAGCTACGAACGCGACATCGACAGCATGCAATTCGCGTTGGACCGTCACATCTTCGGTTCCATCGATGACGTGCGCCGGCGCTGCGATGAGTTCGTCGAAAACGGCGTGCAGCACTTCGAGCTGAAGATCATCTATCCGACGATCGACAGCTTGCTGCGCCAGATGGATCTTTGGGCGGAGAATATTATTCCGAAGTACAACTAGCGCAAAGCGTCTAGCGTCTGGGTTCTAGAGTTCGGCGTTTTCGGATTCCGAAGCGCTAGACCCTAGACGCTAAACGCCAGACGTTTTCCGGAGAAAACCTTGAATCTGCAATTCACTCTCAACGGCAAGCCGTGGAAGGTTGACTGCGAGCCGGCCGATACGTTGGCCGAAGTGCTGCGCAATCAGTTGAATCTCAACGGCACGAAGGTTTCCTGCGAAGTGCAGGTGTGCGGCGCCTGCACGGTTTTGGTCGACAACTTGCCCGTCAGCGCTTGTACTTATTTAGCCTACGAAGCTCGCGGCAAAAGCGTCGTCACCGTCGAAGGCTTGGAAAAACCGGACGGCACGCTGCACCCAATTCAGCAGGCGTTTATCGATGAGTTCGCTTTTCAATGCGGCTTTTGCACGCCGGGCATGATCCTGGCGACCAAAGCGCTGTTGGATGAAAATCCCAAGCCGACCCGCGACGAGATCGTCCATCACATGGACGGCAACATCTGCCGCTGCACCGGCTACGTGCCGATCGTCAACGCGATCAACCGCGCCGCCGACATGCTGGCCAAGGAGAAGGGAAAGTGAGCGCGCAAGAAAAAACCGATTTTTCTATCGTCAATCATTCGATCCCGCGGCGCGACGGGCGCGTCAAAGTCACCGGCCGGGCGCAGTACGTCGCCGACTTAAAACTAATCGGTATGGCCTACGCGAAAGTGCTGCGCAGCCCCTACGCCCACGCGAAAATTATCTCTATCGACAAGACCAAAGCGGAGAATCATCCCGGCGTTTACTGTGTCGTCACCGGCTTCGATCTCAAAGGATTGAATCCCTATTTCGGCCACGCGGTCAAAGACCATCCGCTCTTAGCCATCGACAAAGTCCGCTACGCCGGCGAGCCCGTGGCGGCCGTCGTCGCAGTCGACGAACGCACCGCGTTCGAGGCGCTGGAATTCATCGATGTCAAATACGAAGAGCTGAAAGGCATCTTCACGCCGCAGGAAGCGCTCGCCAAAGACGCCCCGTTGTTGCACGACCGAAAATTCGAAGCCGGCGCGCTGCGCGGTTTCGAAGGCGAAGTGAGCGCTGGCAAGGGCAGCAACATCTGCCAGACCCATAAAATTCAGTGGGGCGACATCGACAAAGCTTTCAAAGAAGCGGCCGCTGTGATCGAGGGCGACTACTATTTTCCGATGACCTACGCCTACGCGATGGAGCCCTATGTCGCCATCGCCGATGTCACCGATCAGGGCGTTAACATTTACTCTTCGGCGCAGCACCCCTTCATGGTGCGCCACGATTTGAAAACCGTTTTCAATTTGCCGGTCAGCAAAGTGCGCCTGATGGTGCCGTTTGTCGGCGGCGGTTACGGCAGTAAGTCGTATACGAAAGTCGAGCCGCTGGCTGCGGCCTGCTCATGGAAAGCCAAGCGGCCGGTGAAGCTCCAGCTCACCGTCGAAGAAGCCATGCTCACCACGCGCAGCGATGACGCTTACACCTGGATGCGCACGGCGGTCGACAAAAACGGAAAAATAATTGCGCGCCAGGCTAAAATAATGATGAACACCGGCGCATACGCCGAGAATAGTCCGCTGGTGGTCGAGAAGTCGACCAATCGCTGCGTCGGACCGTATGCGATTCCTAATGTGTTGATCGAAAACATGTCGCTCTACACGAACACCGTTCCGGCGAGCTCCTATCGCGGCTTCGGCTGCGCCCAAGTCACTTTGCCGGGCGAGTCGCAGATCGACGAGCTGGCGGCGAAGATCGGCATGGACCCCTACGAGTTTCGCCAGTTGAATGCCGCGCAGCCAAAGCAAGAATTTTTCCCCGGCATGCGCCCCTTCGACGGCACGTTGAAGCAGGATCTGGAAACCGCCGCGAAGTCGATCGGCTGGGGCACACCCGTGCCGAAGGGCCACGGCCGCACGGTCGCTTGCTCAGGCAGCGACGCCGGCGCCTATCCTTTAACGTCGACAGCCGTGCGGGTTCACGCAGATGGCTCGGTCACGATCATGACTGGCAGCACGGAACTAGGCCAAGGCAGCCACACGATTTTGCCGCAGATCGCAGCCGAAGAGTTAGGCATCGAATATAGCGAAGTGAACGTGGTCTCGTCCGACACCGCGATCACGCCCTACGACCGTTCCACCGGCGCCAGCCGCACGACGACATTGATGGGCAGCGCGGTCTTGGAAGCCTGCCAAGAAGCGATCCAACAAATGGTCGTGATGGCCGCCGACGTCCTTAAAGTGAAGAAGGAAGATATTCAAGTGATCAAAGGCGGCGTGCGCTGCGGCGAAGCCCAGCTCAACTGGTCGCAGGTGATCAGCAAATTCTACGCGCTGCCCGACGGCGAAGTGATCGGCCGTTCGTACATCAGAAAATCCGGACGGTTTGCAGCCCTGCCGGTCTTCTGGGAGACCGCGGCCACCGCCTGCGAGCTTTCCGTCGACGAAGATACCGGCAAGATCACCGTCGAAAAACTCGCGACCGTCGGCGACGTCGGCTTAGCGATCAACCCCGCGTTGGCCGAAGGCCAAGACATCGGCGCCGCGACCATGGGGTTGGGCATCGGCCTGTTCGAGGAGCTGGTCTACGAAGGCTCGCAGTTGATGAACGGCTCGATCCTCGACTACCGCGTGCCGCGCTTCTCCGACTTGCCGAAAGAAGTCGAATTGCACTTGGTACAAAACCGCGACGGCGTCGGCCCCTACGGCGCCAAAGGCGGTGGCGAAGCATCGTTAAATTCCATGGCCGCCAACATCGCCAACGGCGTCGATAAAGCCGTCGGCGTGCGCATCCGCCAAGCGCCGCTGACACCCGAGCGGGTGTGGCGAGCGATGAGAGAGAAGAAAGGATGAATTATGAATTATGAAGGATGAATTAGAGGAGAATTACTTCCGCTTTCCGCCTTCATACTTCCGACTTTTTTATGATGCCCCTAAGAAAATTCACGATCCATCAACCGAAAACCGTCGCTGAAGCCGCGCAGATGCTCACCCAGTTCGGCGAGAAGGGCCGCCTCTACGCTGGTGGCACCGAGCTGCTGCTCGCGATGAAACACGACTTGCTGCGCTATGAAAATCTTGTCGACGTCAAAACCATTCCCGGACTCGACAAGATCGAAGCGAGCGGTGCGAGCGTCGTCATCGGCGGCGGCGTCACGCACCGGACACTAGAACGCAACAACGTTATCAAAGAAAAACTTCCGGTCGTCGCCGAAATGGAATCCAAAGTCGCCAACATTCGCGTCCGCGCTTCGGGCACGCTGGGCGGCAACCTCTGTTTTGCCGAGCCCCACTCCGATCCCGCAACCCTGCTGACTGCTCTCGAAGCCAAAGCGCGCATTCAAGGCAAAGCCGGCGAGAAAACCATCGCGGTAGAAAAACTCATCACCGGCGCCTACGAAACTTCATTGGGCGCAGACGAACTGCTCACCGCCGTGGAAGTTCCAGCCCTGGCAAAGAATCAGCGCGCCGCCTATCTGAAATTCCAAACCCACGAACGCCCCACTCTGGGCATGGCGCTCGTCCTCGAAGTCGACGGCGACACCATCAAAAAAGCCCGCGCCGTCGTTGGCAGCGTCAGCGCCACACCGACGCGCTCCGACAAGACCGACGCCGCCTTGGTGGGCAAGCGCAGCGACGTGGAAAAGCAACTGGGCGATGCCGCACAAGCACTAGCCGATGCAGCGGATCCGGTGGATGATCTTCAAGGAAGCGGCGAATACAAGCGGCACTTGATCGGGGTTTTCTTAAAGCGGGCGTTCGTCAAAGCGTTGGTTTAAGGCCCTGTCAGCCTTAGTAGCGAGCGTGGATTCTCCCTCGCCCGCCCGTTCTACTACTTTCCCCAATCGCGCGAATAGCGGAAATCGCGGTCGATGGTGCGCTGCGAGACTTTTGCGATCACTGGCAGACGGCGCTTAAACTGCGAGTTCATGATGCGCTTCGAAACATCGTCGACAAAGCGCTCGGGAAAACCAGCGGCAATCAGTTCGCTTCGGGTGTAGCGCTGATCGACCATCAGGTACAACAGCTTGTCGACTTCCCGGTAAGTAAATCCCAACTCTCCCTCGTCGGTTTGGCCGGTCCAGAGATCGGCTGAGGGTTCCTTTTCGACAATCTCCGACGGCACTCCGATCGCCGCAGCCAATGCCCAGACTTGCGTCTTATAGAGATCGCCCAGCGGGTTGATCGCTGACGCCATGTCGCCGTGCAGCGTGCCATAACCCAACAACAGTTCGGTCTTGTTGCTGGTGCCCAGCACCAAGGCGTCCCACCGCATCGAATGGTCGTAGAGAATGGTCATGCGCTCGCGCGCCATCTTGTTGCCGCGCCGGCGCGCGTCGGCATCGGGAAATTTTTCGAAATAAGCGTCGATCTGCGGCGTGATCTCGACCAGCATCGATTCGATACCGCTCTTGCGCGCCACCATTTCGGCGTGCCTTTGACTATCGGGATTGGAGCTTTTGTAGGGCATCAAGACGGCCAAAACATCTTGCGGCCCAAGCGCCTCAGCGGCGAGCATCGCGCTCAACGCCGAATCGACGCCGCCGGAAAGGCCGACCACCACGCGCTTCAAGCCGGTTTTCTCGACCTCGTTGCGAATGAACGCGGCGAGAATTTCCCGGAGCAAAGTAGTATTGGTCGGAATTTGAATCATGGCGAGGGATCGCGGCAAGGGAAGTGCTTGGGCGCAAACAAAAACTAGCCACGCCCGCGCTTGGCAACGCGGGACTTTGGCACCTTCGCGTCCTTCACCTCTTGGAGACTGCTCTGTGGCGCGGGCCGCTCGCGAATGCGCAGCAATTCATTAATCGTCAAGTCGATATCCTCGTCGCGCAAGAGCGGCGACATGGTGCGTTTGCGCCGCACCGTTTCGAAGCCCACCTCGGCGATAACGAAATCCTGGTCGTAATATTTTGCTTTGGCGAGCCGTTGGCCAAAAGGATCGACGATTTCCGAGCCGCCCCAGAAGCCAACACCGTCTTCGAAACCGCAGCGATTGCCATAGACCATAAACAAACTAAAAGTCTCGGCGTAAGCTTGATTGATCATCTCCCAATAGCGCGCGTTGTCGTCCTGCGCCTGGTTGTCGATCACACCGCGCAGCGGACTCGCCGAAGGACAGAGCACCGCCAGCGCGCCATCCAACGCTGCCAAATAAATTGTCGAGGGGTGCCAGAGGTCCTCGCAAATCAGCAGCGCAAGCCGGCCGAATTTAGAGTCGAAGGCGCGCAGCCGATCGCCGCGCGCGAAATAGCGCTGCTCGTCGAACATACCGTAGGTCGGCAGATAAACCTTGCGATGCACGTGACGCACGTCGCCATCTTCGAAATAGACGGCGGCATTGAAAAACCGGTGATCGGCGCTCTCTTCGACCAGCCCCGCGACAAAAGGGAGTTCTCGGCTCAGTCGCTTGAGTTTTTCGATTTCCGGAGAGTTTAACCGAAGCGCCGCCGTGGGCACGATGTCGCGCAGCAGATAACCGGTCAGGCTCAGTTCCGGAAACAGCAGAAGCTCGGCTTTTTGCTCGACCCCTTGGCGGATTTTCTCCTCGTAAATCGCCATGTTGGCCGGCAGATCGCCAAGTTTGGGACTTATCTGTGCGATGGCAAAACGAATGGACACCGGGTTGACTCCGTAAGCGAATCGGCCGCAAGAAATTCCCACGAAACTAACATAGAGAATGACACACTTGCAATTTCATCGGCGCGTTATCAAGATGACGTTTATAGAGTAGCGAGGACATGGACATGACCACCGACAAAGTGCTGATTTTTGGGCAAGACCTTTGACCCTACACCTCGGGAGCCCGTGAGGCTTTCACCCGCCGCAAGATCCCGTTCGAGTATGTCAATGTCCTGGAGGACGACACCGGCTTGGAACGTATGCTCAAGATTTCCCACGGCCGGCGCAAGATTCCCGTCATCGTTGAAGGCGACAGCGTCACCATCGGCTTCGATGGCAGTTGAGAGGTCTAGACCGACCGGCGGCGCCGGTCTCCGCACATGGTTTCGGGTTTCGGGTCAGAGTTCCGGGTTTCGACTTTCGGCGTGACATCTGCGCGTCACACCTGAATAAGCACCAGTTCGGCAATCTGCGGCGGGCAATTCACCCGGATCGGTAAACCGCTGGTACCGATGCCGCGGCCGACGAAGAGATGGGTGGAACGTTTGGCGCTGGTTGGCTGCAGCCGATAGAGCCCTTCGGCATAGGGCGTCAGCAAACGCGCCACCGATGGGCTCTCGCAGCCCATGTATGGCTTGACTTGCCCGCCGTGATAGTGCCCCGACACAACGAGATCGATGCCAGCCTGCGCAGCCAGCGGAAATATTTCCGGCCGGTGCGAAAGCAAAATTTTGAGCTCACCCGGATCATCGTCCACTGCGCGCTGGGCGCCAGCAAGGTCGGGCTTTCCCAACTTGAGATCGTCGATGCCGAGGATAGAAATTCTCCCTGCGGCGGTGGCCAGCGTAACACCATCGTTCCTTAGAGTGTGGATGCCGTGCTTGGCAAACAGCTCGGTCAGCCGATCGTCGGCGCCAGCGTGAATATCGTGATTTCCCATGCACGCAAAGACGCCGTAGCGAGCCTTTAGCCCTGCCAAACCGTCGGCGCAAATGTTCGCCTCATCGAACTCCCCCGTGACAAAATCGCCGGTCAGCACGATCAAATCGGGTTGGAGCTCGTTGACGGCATCGGCGTATTGCTTGAGGTCTTCGCTGCTCATGAAAGGGCCGGCATGTACGTCGGTCAGCTGCACGATACGCAGCTGCGAGAGACTCTCCGGTAGCTCGCTGATGGCGATTTCGAATCGCTCGATCGAGAACCGGCGCCGTTCCAGCAAAACGCCGTAGCCCGATACCGCAAACGGCGCGGCGGCGGCAAAATTGACGCTGCGTCTAAGAAACTCACGGCGGCTTACGTCCGGTGTGCTCGCCGGCGCGCTTGGATTCACGCGGCGAAACCAGTTATAACCTAGCAATACCAACGCGCATCCAATGGCTCCCACGCCCCAGATAGACGTAGCATAGAACAAGCTGCGAAATTCCCTGGACTCGAGCGCGTCGTAGCTGGCACCAGCAAAGACACGGCAAGCCAAAGGAACCAGCAGCACGAGAAACCAAAAGGCGTTGAGCGCGATGAGAGAGTCGTGGCCCTTTTTCCCGGCGAATCTCTCGCGCACAAAGCGGCGTGCGCGCAGGAAGAGGTAGAACTGCAACGGCAACGAAATGAGCAGATAGTACGAAAACATGGTCGTGTCTCATTAGCTGAGAACAAAGCATGAACCCGCCCATGCAAGATTGGCTGTCTGCCGAACTGCGCCAGCGCTTCAGCGCCGGCTGCGAGTTGTTGTCTCTGACGCCGCTTGCCGGCGATGCTTCGAGCCGGCGTTACTATCGCGCCCGCCTAAGCGGCACCGAAACCGTACCGTCACTGATCGTTATGCAACTGCCCGAGGGAAGTTCGCTGCCGCTCTCGTCTGAGGAACTGGCAGTGTTCAAGGAAGCTCCAAAGGAACTGCCTTTCATCAATGTTCACCGCTTCTTGGAAAAGATCGGCGTGTGCGTGCCAAAACTTTACGGTTATTGGGAGAATGAAGGCATTTTAGTGCTCGAAGATTTGGGCGATCAGCCGCTGTGGGAGCGGGTGCAGAACATTCCTCCTCAGGAAGTCCTGGTTTGGTACAAAAAAGCCCTTGATGAATTATTGACACTACAACGGCGCGGCACGGCGCAGCGTGACGGGGACTGCATCGCGTTCCAACAACGTTTCGACTATGCGCTGTACATGTGGGAGTTCGATCATTTCCTACAGTACGGTTTATCTAAGCGGCCCGGCCTAGTCGTCAGCGACGCTTTGCAAAAGGACTTACGCAGTTGCTTCACAACGATCGCCCGCGATCTCGATCATGAGCCGCCGTGCTTGAACCACCGCGACTACCATAGTTGGAACTTGATGATTCACGACGAAAAAGTCGCGGTCATCGATTTTCAAGACGCGCTGTTGGCACCGCCGCAATACGACCTCGCCTCGTTGTTGAACGATCGCATCACCGACAGCGTCGTGACCACCGAGCTGGAAAAGGAGCTGCTCGATTATTTTCTCGCCGGACGCAAAGACTTCGCCGCACCGCCTGTGACGAAAGATCATTTCGTGGAAATCTACCTGCTCTCGGCGATTCAGCGCGACCTCAAGGTCGTCGGCCGCTTTTACTACCTCGACGTCGTGAAAGGCAAACCCGGCTACATGAAATTCGTCCCGCCGACGCTGCGCCGGTTAAAACGCAACCTAGCGCGGCTACCACGCACCGAACATCTGCTGCCGTTACTGGCCGAGCATTTCGCAGAGCTGCGCTGAACGGCTTTGCCCTTTTTTAGTTTTGAATTGTTAATTTTTAATTCGCAATGAAAGCCATGATCTTTGCCGCCGGTCTCGGCGAGCGCTTGCGACCGATCACCAGTCGCTTGCCCAAGGCGCTGGTACCCGTTGCCGGTCGGCCGATGATCGACTACCCGCTGGCATTGCTGCGCCATTACGGCATTCGCGACATCGTGATCAACCTGCATCACCTGGGCGAACAGATCGAGGCTTATTTGGGAAACGGCGCAGCGCAGGGGCTTAGCATCGTCTACTCCAGAGAGGACGAGCTGCTCGATACCGGCGGCGGGCTGCTCAAGGCAAAACCTTACCTGCAAGACGACCGCTTCGTGGTTATCAACACCGATGTGTTGATCGACCTGCCGCTCGCTGCATTGGTCGACTTTCACCAGCGAAATCGGGCCGCGGCGACGCTCGCGGTGCGCCCAGATCCGTTTGCCGACCAATTCGGTTCGATGGAGGTAGACGAGTCAGGACGGATCGAACGCTTCCTTCAAGTGCACCGACCGAACGCGATCCCTGCGGCGAGAGAAAAGCTAATGTTCACCGGCGTGCAGATACTTGAACCACGCATCTTCGACTACATGCCGCCGCCAGACCGGCAGAAAAAATTTGGCACGACCAAAGACACCTACCCGCGCATGCTCACCAGCGGCGAGCCGCTCTACGGCTTTCGCTTTGACGGCTACTGGCAGGATCTCGGCACGGAGCAAAGAGTCGCCGCAGCCGAGCAAAGTTTGGCTCAAGCAACGACGAGGCTTCACTACCTGAGTTGAAGCGCGCTCAGCGCGATGCTGCAATCACGCCGCAAACGATGCGGTTGCCGGCATTGCCGGCAGGATCGGACAGATTGAAATGTCCGGCCGCGCTGGTGAACCCTGGGCCTTCGCACTTGCCGACCGCGTGGATATGGACCGCGTGCAGCCCGGGATTTTCATGCTGTCTCCACAAAGGTGTGATCACGATTTTACTCCCTATCACTGGGATGTTGGGGCACGCAATGGCAGACTCCAAATGAGCCAGAATAAGACAAAACAAGACAATACCGATATTTTAACAACTACTATTGTAAAGCCCAAACCAGAGGGCAAGCCTCACTCTTAAGGTGTCGCGCAACACCGAAAGATAATGAAACCAACGCACATGACTGCGCTCGTCATTACACCAACGGGCCGGAATGATACCAATCTTGAGCTGCATCGCGTTTGCCAACGCGAGGATTTCAATATCAAACGCCCAGCCGTCTAACTTGGCGTGGGAGAAGATCTGGTCGGCGATCTCACCGCGAAACGCCTTGAAGCCGCATTGGGTATCCCAGATTCCTGGCACGGCAAAGAACTGCACCCAGAGATTGCCAAAGTGGCCGACTAGCCGCTTGTACCAGACCTGCGATACCACCTGTTCAGCCCCGGCGACATCGCGCCAGCTGCGCGAAGCGATGACGACATCCCAGCCCAATTCAAACAGCGGCTTCATCTTGTCGAAGTGCGCGATATCGGTGGAGTTGTCCGCATCAGTAAAGAGTCGCAGCTTGCCGCGAGCCGCCAGCATTCCCTGTCGCACCGTATAGCCCTTACCGCGATTGTCGGCGCGGTCGATAATCCGCAAGTTGGCCACCTGCGGCAACAGGTCGCGAGCAACGACCGCAGTCATGTCGCTCGAACCGTCGACGATGACAATAATCTCATAGGTCAGTGGACTCGCCACAAGATATTCGTGCAAGCGCTCCAGGGTTTTCGGCAAGCGCGCCGCCTCGTTGTAAGCCGGGACGATCACCGAAAGATCGGGGCCGTTGAGCTGGCTCACCGAGTTGTCCTGGAGAATACCGGATCGCGAGTCGTTCACGTTTTCTGGGGTTACGCGGTAGCTTGGCCGCGGCTGACCGCAGCCTTAACGGCGCTGCTGCAAAGAATCATCCGTCATGCCGGCTTCGGCCAGCGCCAGTGCCAAGTTCCGCCGTGCCTCGGCAGACTCCGGCGCCAATCGCACCGCCTCACGAAAATGACCGATGGCGCGCTTGAGATCGCCCTGCGCCGCGAACACGCGCCCCAGATTCGTGTGGGCGAGCGGCGAGGAAGGATCGTGCTTGACGGCGTTGTTGAGATGCTCGATCGCTTCGCCAAACTGGCCTCGCAGCACTGCCACTTCGCCAAGGCCGAGGTAAATCCTGGGCTCATTCGGCTGCAGCTTCAGAGCCAGGCCGTATTGCTCGACGGCTTCAGAAAACTTTCCAGCCAAGGCAAAGGCGCGCCCCAAGTTGCCGCGCGCGTCAAGATAGCGCGGATACACTTTGAGCGCGTGCTGATAGTGCGAAATAGCTTCATCAAACCGGCGCCTCTCGACATAGAAATTGGCCAGGTTGTAGTGTGCCACACCGTAGCTCGGATCGATCTGCAGCGCCGCCTGGGCGCTTCGAATGGCATCATCGATATTGCCTTGCTTGGCGTAGCCGTTGGCGAGATAAGTGTAGCCGGGAGCCGAAGGACCGGGCCGGCCGACGACCGGCCAATAGACAAACACGGCGGCGAGCAGCGCCACGGCCGCCAGCGCCGCCAGCCTGCCAAAACGCTGGCGGCGATACAACTCGATGGACTCGACGATCGCAACAGCGGCGAACAGCGTTAAGAACGGCGTCAGCGGAAACCGATAGCGGCCAAAAACGAAAAACAGCGCCACTCCGGCGGCGAAGCTCAAGAGCAATCCGCAAAGCAGCCACAGTTTGCGCCACTCGTTCAGCTTTGCCGCCACCCCCGCGGCCGCCAGTGGCGCCAGCACACCGAAGTTGATCCAGCCGAGCAACGCCAACAGCCAGGACCATTTCTGATAGAGGTAAAAATCGTCGGAGTCTTCCAGCTCGCGCACGTTCCAAACGATCAGCCATTTCTTCCAAAGCAGAAAAAGCCACTCCGCCGGCTCCGTGCGAATGTAGTCGAGCGCGCGCCCCATCCAGTAGGAGGAAACTTCTGCTAACGTCAGCGGACGACCGGCCGCCTGCTCGGCCAGTCGCCGCGCTTCGGCTTGCTCGAATTGCTTCTCGCCGGTAACCAGGCGAATCGAGCCGTAGGTGCCATCGGCCGACGGATTATTGCCAATATAAAAGTTTGGCCCCATCTGCGAAGTGGTCAGAGCGAGTTGCCCGCCAACGGCGTAATTGCGCAAACCCACCGGCAGTAAGACGAGCGCCAAACCAAAGACAAACAATGCGAGTCGCTGCCAACGTACCTTTGGTGTTTCAAAATGAAAGTAGAACAAAACCCATATTGGCAAGAGCGGTAGCCAGATGAGCGCGTTTTCACGCGACAGCGCCAACAAGCCAAGGGCAGCGCCGATCGCCAGGAAGTTCCAGCGCTGCGGTTGCACCGCCGCGACGCTAACCAGGTACAGAAGCAGCGTCACCAAAAACAGATCGGTTACGGTTTTGTCGATGACGCTCCCATAAAAAACCGCCGGCCCATAGAAGCACAGCAGCAGCGCGGCGGCGATGCCCGCAGTTCGAGAGAAAAAGTTCTTGCCGGTGAGATAGATCAAGCTGCAGGCGGCGGCACCGAGGATCAACTGCGCCACCCGGATCGCCCACAGATCGTGGCCCAGGAAAAGCTGGAGCACGGCTAGAAAATATGGGTAGAGCGGCGCCTGATAAAAGACGCTCTGGCCGATCCAGTCGCCGGCAACGATCCGCTGCGCCCAAAGATCGTAGGCGAGCGGGTCGCCCGGGAGATGGTAAAAAACTGGAATCGATTCGATCTGAAACAGGCAGATAAGGCGCACGAAAAACGCCGCAAAGCCGATCGTGGTGCAGACCGCCAGGTCGCTCCACTCGCGGCGCACCGAAGCGCTGGGCTTTTTCGCCTGGGCTTTCTGTTTCACCGCTGTTTTTTGCGCCATTTTGCCAAACGCCTTCGAGGAACTGCCGGACCACCCGACTTATGCCGCAATTCTAAAACTGCGCTCGCTGGCTGAGCCGCTTCAAGATACTCGCCTGGACTCACGAAACCGTTGTCGGTGCAAACTGCCGCATCGCGGATGATTTCAAAACGTTGGAATGCCTGCTACTTTGGCGCAACGTTTCAACATTCGCAAGGTTTTAAAGTCGCGAAATGGCAGCCGCGCGCGCGAAAAAAAAGTCCGGCAAGCAAAAGTCGGCCGGCCCATCGAAACAGCCCCCCCTCTTGGCGACCCCAGAGTGGAACAGTCGCACTGCGGCGGCGTGCAGCGCGGCTATTTTCTTCGCCCATGTTCTCGGTCTGACACTGTTGTTCGATCCCATCGGCGGCATATTCGACGCCCAACCCATCATCGAGCAAGACTGGGGGCTCCACTTTCATCATTTGCAGTCGCTTGAGGTTTTCTGGCGCCAGACAACCAGCCTGTGGGGCTACAACCACTGGTTTATGGCCGGCTATCCCTCCAACACGATTCAGGACCTGAGCATCAAGCTTTTTGCGCTGCTTGCGGTTCTTACCTCGAGCACCGGGCTCGCCGTGCTTGCGACTTTCAAGTTGTTGGTTTTTCTCGCCACGGCGAGTATTCCTTGGCTGATTCATTTCACCGCCAAGAACTTTTTCGCAAAGGAACCCGGCGCCGCCAAAGTTACCGTCGCGGCTGTCGCGCTGGGCACCGTCTACTGGTGGGCGGCGCTGCCGCGGGAAATGTTTTTTTATGGCATGATCGGTTTTCCGCTAGGCGCCTACTCCTCGCTGTTGGCTTTATCGCTGCTCTATCGCTCGTGCCTGTCCGAGCAGGCTTTTGTTGCCGTGCACTGCGCCTGGTTGGCCGCCGCCGCCGTTTTGCTGCCGCTCCATTTTCAAAACCTGCTAATCATCGCTCCCGCCGCCATCGCCTTGGGAATCATTCACTGGCGGCCCCATGGGCTGAAGTTTCTCGCCTGGAGCGGCGCAGGCGCGCTCGTGGCAGTCCTAGTAAATTTGCCCTGGCTGTTGACAGCGTTGGGCCATCGCGCCGACGATGCCTCAGCGAGCATCGTGGCCCAGCTGCCGCTGTTTGCCAGCACCGACTTTTTCGCCTTTATAACGGACTACCTCAGACCTGGCGGCTACTGGAGCTTTCGCTCGTCGCTGTGGGCCAACGGTCTGCGCGTGATGCTGCTTGCGCTGGGCGGTCTCGGGCTCATCAAACTGCTCCGTTCAGAACAGCGAGATATCGGCGTCATCATCGCGGCCGCTCTCGGGACGCTGTTTCTGTTGACCTACTTCGGCTCGTTCATTGGCCCGCTCAAAAATCTTCAGCCGCTCCGATTTAAAGTTGCCTACGATCTTTTCTGGCTGCTCGCCGCAGCTTATGCGATCGGCCGCTTTTGGGGTGTCCCCGGCTCGAACATCCCCAAGGCAATCCTCGCTGCCGGCATGATCGCCGCCTTAATCAATATTGTTCAGACCGAGTCCGCCGGGAAAATGCGCCTCCGAACCGAAATTTCACCCGAAGTACGCGAGATCGTCGAATGGGTCCGCAAAGAGACTCCGGCGAATGGCAGAGTTCTTTTCGAGGAATCGGGCGATGAAACCGGTTTTGTCTACGACGGGACTTATCTCTCTTCGCTGCTGCCGCACTGGACTGGTAGGCAGCTTATCGGCGGGCCGATCAATCTGTACAACGACCGCCATCATTTCGCCGAATTTCATTCCGGTCTTTTGTTCAAACGCGATATCGCGAGCATCCCCAGCGAAGAGTTGGCCGCTTATTTGCGCCTTTACAACATCGGCGCCGTCGTGGCTTTTCACCCTCGCTCGGTGCAACGTCTACAGTCGCTGGACTCTATCTCTGTGGACCGTCGCCTGGGCGATCTGCACCTAATGAAAGTTAACCAGCCGTTAACCTGGTTCCACAAAGGCGAGGGGGACCTCAAAGCCGCTCTTGGCAAGATCGAGATAGAAAACGTCCGCGGGCCGGAAGTCGTCCTCAAGTACCATTGGATCGAGGGCCTTCGCGCCAACCCGCCGGCGACCCTGGTGCCGGAAAAGCTTCTCGACGATCCGATCCCGTTCATCAAAGTGGTCAATCCGCCGAAGCAGTTTTCCCTCGTTGCCGGTCGCTAAAACCGACAAGTCAAATCACCGCGCGGGTGCCTGCGCCTTGAGCAGCTCGATCGCCTTGCGGAAATGCTCGGCGGCCTCCGAGCGTTTGCCTTGCTCGGCGAGCGCGCGCGCCAAGCTCTCATGCGCATCGGCGAACTCAGGATCGCGTTTGACCGCGCCGCGAAAATATTCCACGGCGGCGCCAAGGTCGCCTTTGGCGGCCATGACTTTGCCCAGACTCACGTATCCCTGTGCGAAATCCGGCCGCAGCTCGATTTCGCGGCGAAACAACGCGACCGCATCATCCAAACGGCCTTGCTGCGCGAACAGACTGCCCAGGCTGAATTGATAGGTGTCTCGGCCCAAACCCAGCGCCGAGGCTGTTTGGAAGTGCTTCAGAGCGCCATCTAGATCGCCTGTCCGAGTCAGATAAAGAGCCAGGTCGTAGTGCGCCAAGGCGAAGGACGGATCCAACTCAACGACCCGGCGAATAAGCTCCACCGCTTCATCGAGCTTTCCGGAGTAGTTCAGAATATTAGCCAAGAAGTGGCGCGTCTTCGGGGTTGCAGCGCCGGCATGGACGAACCTGCGATACGCCTCGATAACTTCCTGCACCTCGTAAATGAAAATGGAATAGCCGATTGTCGTAAGCGGCTTGAGTGAGTGCAAAGGTGTGACGAGATTTTTTTGATCTTCGGTGAATTTTTCGCCGGCATCGCTGGGAATTGGCCCAGCCAGATGAGTCGCGCTCACGGCGACATATTTGGCAACGCCAGGATCTTGCCCCGGTAACAAATAGTGACTAACCCAGCTTCCAGGAAGAAACATCGCATCGATTTGATAGTAGCGAGGCGCAGCGACGCCGACGGTGCCGAAGTAGAGAAACTGAATCTTCTCCACTCGACGCGCGTCCATCCAGGACTTGAGTCCTTTGAGATCCTGCCCCCAATCCAGGTTGGAATCGAGTAAGACCTTGTGACCGTTCTTAGCGCCGCCGATCAGTTCATTGAAGTAGGCGAGATAGTGCGGATAGCTGAGCGACGACGACAGCAGCAACCAAACTCCCGAGACCCCTAGCCCGCCCTTGAGGACACTATGGCCCTCTTGCCAAAGCCGCGCCGCGGCGCCGCTAATAAATACAAACAAGAACGGATAGATCGGCAGGATGTGGCGCACGCCAATGTTGATGCGCGAAACGATAGCCACCATAAAAAACACCGTTATGGGCACTAGCAGAAAAAGTGCTTGCCGCCGCTCGCCTTTTCTTGCGACCCATAGGCCCAACGCGACAAAGAACAGCAGCAATGTCGGCAACGGTGTTTTGACCGCAAAAGCCAAGGGGAAATAAAGCCAGAAGCCCTGCTCGGAAATCTCGCCCAACATGTAGGTATGGCGCACCAGATGAGAGTGCACGTAACGCTGGCCATAGATCCATGCCTCGGGAGCGAGGTGATAGTCGGCCGCGATCAGCGCAATCTTCTGCAGCAGCGGGTTTTCGCTTAGGAGCTTCGCCGCTGGCAAAGAAAGGCCGGGTTCCGGGATGGCTTGAAAGCGAAAACCATACACAGCCCAGATGCAGAGATAGGCGGTGATCAGTCCACCGGCAAAGATCGCCGAGTACCAAGCTAGTTTTTGCCGCCGGCTTGAAGCTGCCGGGAACTTGCCCACGCCCACCCGCACCGGCTCGGCGGAAACAATTCGCGCCAGCGCGAGCAACCCCCAGGCGAGAAACAAGACCGGGTAGGAGTATTTTGTGACCACGGCGATGCCGAAGCTCAGAAAAGCAAACAATAGATTCGCCCGCGTGATGTCGTTCGAGACACGCCAGAACGAATAGGTTCCGATGAACACGACGGCGGTCATCGGCATGTCGGTGTGGATGATCGGCGCATGAGCTAAAACATTTGGGTCGAGACCGTAAAGCACGAGCGCGATGATCGCCGCGGTGGTGCCGAAAAGCTCCCGACTCCAGCGATAGACGAAATATCCCAGGAGCAGCGCCAAACCGACCATCATGAGCTTGGGATAAAAGAAAAGTGTATCGGCATCATTCAGCGCTAAAGTCATGCTGTTAGCGACGCCGTCCGTGTCCCACTCTCGGCTTGCCGGGCGCGGATCTTTGACGTCCATCGCGAGCAGCGGCAGAGCCGCCAAGATTTTCGCCAGCAGCGGGTGTTCTGGATTCACTCTGAAATCGGCCCAGCTTAAGGCGGCATAACCCGAGAGCAGATGGATTGGCTCATCGACGGTCAGGGACTTCTGCACAAAGCTGGTAACGGTAACGGCGGAGAACCAAAGAAAGAACAGCCCGAGAATAATCGCGGCCACGAACCGTTGCGGAATCGTTCTTGAAATCTTAGCAGCATCGACCGGCGGCGCGGCAGCAACGCGCGCACGGGAGGCCTTGGCAGTTGACCGAGTTGCCATTTCGACTAACGCCGGTCCATCGATATCGTTCCGCGAAATCGGCGCATAGATGAACTACGGAACTTGAAAAATCTGATAGGCCGGGGGGTTTCTCAGCCTAGGGGCATCTAGGACAATCTGACTAACGGGTTGCGCCGCAGGCGGCGGCATATCCGAGTTGGCTAAAACCAAGCCCTTGCCGCTCGCGGAAAAGACCTCCTCACCGTTTTTCACCAACAGAACCGACTTGCTCGGTAGATTCGTATCCGGCTTCAGTGGATAAATGCGAAATCCGGCCATGCCCTTCTGTTGATAGGTTTTGGGATCGAGCTTGCCGAAGAATAGGAACTGCATATAGGGCTGAATGTCCGGCACCGTCGATTCGAAGTTCTCGTCGCGAAAGGCTTGCATCGAATAGTGCAACTCCGACTGCGATGGGTCGCGCTGCAGCGAGATTTTTATTGCCTCGGGAAGTCCGGCGTTGAACCAGGCCCGGGCCCGTTCGGGGTAGCTGAAAAAATAATCGACGAAGAAACCACCGGCCTCGAGCGCCGCAACTAAAACCAGCAGCGCCGCCAGGACTCGCTGCGCGCCGATCAGCGCGCGCAAATACAAAATGCCCCAGGCAACCATGACAACCACAAACGGTATCACGTTCGCGGTCCGCAGCGAGTGCGCGCTGTCGGCGGTCAGGCTCGCCGCCAACGGGAACAGCAAAAATCCGGCTAAGACAAAACGGACGTTTGCCCGGCTGCGATTTTGCCAAATGTGTGCCAAACCGGCAATCACCGCGGGAAACGCTACGAGAAATAGTTCTCCGCCGAAACCCGTATGATGACGCAGGTTTGTATCGCCGTTGAGAAAGAGAAATTGCGGCGAAAGATACGTCAAATAGTTGCCGATAAAACGGCCCATCCAGATCAACGAATCGTGGCTGTCTCTGGCGATGCTGATGTCGGCGAAGCGCGCCGTCAGCGCACCGGGATGTTGGATCATCCACGTCGCGAGAAGAAGCAGGCACAGCCCGAACGGCACGGCGGCAATGAGCGGGCGAAAACGCTGCTCCTTGATCTCACGGTAGTAACTAATCAGCAGAGCCAAGACGATAACAGGCGCCATCAACCTTGCAGTGGAGTAGGTAAAAATCGCCACGCCCCAAGCGAGACCGCATACGAAGAACCACGCGATCGCCGCCGACTTGATCCCTCTCAGCCAACACCACCAAGCCAAGGCGATGAAAAAAGGAAATGAGATGACCTCGAAGCTCACCCGGCTAAGCGTAAATAGCCAAGGCGTCAATCCGGCAATGACAAAACCAACCATCCAACTTAGGCTTGAATTGGAATCCTCTTTCACGATCAAGCCGAGCAGCAAGGCCGTGCCCAGCCCAAAGAGCGCCGCGCCAAGCCGAATGGTCCATACCGAGAGATCGAAAACCCCGATGAGCGGGACTAAGGTGTAAATGAAGACCGGATTTTTATACTCACCAAAGGCTTTGAAATAGAGCGGGAAGCTAACACCGTGCTCATCCGCCCCGGTGCGCAAGATGCTGTACGCGTTGTAGCCGATGGAAGTCTCATCGACATAGGCCCCCGGTGGAGCAATATCCAAAGCCCACAGGTGCAGAACGAGCGTTACAACGGCCAAAAGCGGCCAGATAAACCGCGACAAACCTTGGGCTGAATTTGCCGCCGGCTGCTCTGTTGGCTGGGTTGTCGGACTGGCGTTTTTTGCGCTCTGATTCTTGTTGCCGGGCGGTCGTTTTGCTGATGCCATAAATTACTTCATCGTCGCGCCCGCGCAGCGCAAACGAATAGACCATTGAGACGAGCTGCAAGCGCACAAGCCTTGACTTGCCGGCGATTCTCGGATTAATGGTTCTCACTTAATTCAGCGCGAGAAGCGGTGGGCGAGCGCCTTCCTCATGGCCTATAACAGCTTGCAAGAATTCGTTCAAGTTTTAGAGCGCGATGGCGAGTTGAAGCGCGTCGCCCATCCGGTCAAAGCTGAGCTGGAAATCACCGAGATCGCCGATCGGGTGATGAAAAGCGGCGGTCCAGCGTTGTTGTTTGAAAACGTCGTCGGCAAGAGCATCCCGCTTTTGATCAATGCCTTCGGCTCGACCAAAAGAACGGCGACGGCGCTGGGCGTGAGCGATGTCAAAGAAATCGCCCGTGAGATCGAAAAACTATTGCAGCTGACCAGGCCGCCCAAGTCGTTCAAGGACAAACTTCACCTTCTTGGCGAAGGCCTTAAGCTCGCTGGCATCCCACCCAAAAAAGTCAAAGACGGACCGTGCCAAGAGGTCATTCACCGGGAACCGGATTTGGGAATTCTTCCGGTTCTGACCTGCTGGCCTGGCGACGCGGGTCCTTTCATCACACTACCGATGGTCTTTTCCAAAGACCCCGAGCGCGGCACGCGCAACGTCGGGCTCTACCGCATGCAGGTCTACGACTCACGCACGACTGGCATGCACTGGCACTTGCACAAAGTTGGCGCGCGCCATTACCGCCATCAGCAGAAAGGTCGCATGGAACTCGCCGTCTGCATCGGCGGCGACCCGGCATTGACCTATGCCGCCACGGCGCCGCTGCCGGATCAAATCGACGAGATTCTCTTTACCGGCTTCATGCACAAAAAGGGCGTAGCGCTGGTCAAAGCGATTACCGTCGACATCGACGTGCCCGCGAACGCCGACATCGTCATCGAGGGCTATGTCGATCCCACCGAGCCATTTCGCCGCGAGGGTCCGTTTGGTGACCACACCGGCTTTTATTCGTTGGCGGACGACTATCCGGTGTTTCACGTGACCTGCATTACCCAAAGAAAAAAGCCCATTTACTTGACCACCATTGTCGGCCGCCCGCCGATGGAAGATGCCTATCTTGGCAAAGCAACGGAACGTATCTTTCTGCCGTTGTTAAAACTTACGTTCCCAGAAATCGTCGACATGAATCTCCCCATCCACGGCGTGTTTCACAATTTGGCGATCATTGCGATCAAAAAAGAATATCCCGCTCATGCGCGCAAGATCATGCACGCGCTCTGGGGCATGGGCCAGATGATGTTCACCAAGGCCCTTATGATCGTCGACCACGACGTCGATGTTCAGGACCTTTCGGAAGTCACCTGGGTGGTCGGCAATAATATCGATCCCAAGCGTGATGTGATTTTCGTCGAAGGCCCAGTCGATGTGTTAGACCACGCCGCCCCCATGCTCGGCTTTGGCTCAAAAATCGGCATCGATGCCACGCGCAAATGGCGCAGCGAAGGATTCGAGCGCGAGTGGCCGCCGGCCATCGTCATGGATGAAAAGACCAAGCAACACATCGACTCGATCTGGTCCAAGTTGGGGATTTCGTGAGTCGTGGCGCGCCGCAAAGAGAAAAAACCAACGCCGCGGCCGAGTCGTCAGCCCAACCGCACCAACCCGGTATCCCCAATCGATGCCCCAAGCCGCAACGACGAGCCGCTAGCGACAACCTCCAACCGCGATAGCTCCATCGCGCTGGCGGTGGCGGCATTCACGATCGCGGTTTTTCTGCCCGCGCTGCGCAACGATTTCGTCAACTGGGACGACTACGATCTGCTCGTCAACAATCCCTATTACCGCGGCTTGGGCTGGCAGCAGCTCGCCTGGATGTTTTCGACATTTCACCAGGGCCATTACCAGCCGCTCAGCTGGATCACCCTAGCCGTGGACTATTACCTCTGGGGGCTCAACCCAGTGGGCTATCACCTGACCAACATCCTGCTGCACGGCGCCAACGCGGCGCTGTTTTTTCTGATTGCGCAGAAGCTGCTCTCGGTCGCTCGCTCCACTCCTGCGACCGACTTCGGCTTGCGCGCGGCTGCCGGCTTAGCCGCGCTGTTTTTCGCCGTCCATCCGCTGCGCGTCGAGTCGGTGGCCTGGGCGACCGAGCGGCGCGATGTTCTGTCCGGGCTTTTTTTTCTTGCGACGGTTTATTGTTATCTGCGCGCTGTCATCGACACGGACGATGGCGCGCGCCAAAGCCGCGGCTGGTTGGGCGCTTCCGTGCTCTGTTTCGCGTGCTCGCTGCTGGCCAAGGCCAGCGGCGTTACACTGCCCTTGGTTCTATTGTTGCTCGATGTGTGCCCTCTCGGCCGTATAACCTGGCTGGCCGGACGGGCGCTGCGAACGGCACCGCGCCATGTTTGGCTGGAGAAGGTTCCCTTTGCACTGCTCGCTCTATTGGCTGGCATCGTTGCTCCGCTCGCCCAGTCAGACGCTGCCGCAGTGGCATCGCTGCACGCCCATGGTTTGGCCGCGCGTGCCGCTCAGGCGTCCTACGGCTTGGTGTTCTACCTCTGGAAGACCGTATGGCCCTTCGATCTAGCGCCACTCTACGAGGTGCCCCCGCGAATCGATCCGGTTGCCTGGCCTTTCTTGCCAAGCGCCGCAGTGGTTATTGCGCTCTCGGTTGGCTTGTGGATTTTTCGCCGCCGCTGGCCTGCGGCCTTAGCCTGCTGGCTTTCTTACGTGGTGATCGTGGCGCCGGTTCTCGGTTTCGTGCAAAGCGGTCGCCAGCTTGTCGCCGACCGCTATAGCTACCTACCCTGCTTGGGCTGGGCGCTGCTCGTCGGAGCCGGTTGGTTTTTTCTTTGGCAACGGCGCACCGTTTCGTGGCTGGGGAGCCGCAAGCCTGCTGTTCCTGTCGCGCTTGCTGCCGCCATGGTCGTGGGATTGGCCCTCGTGACAATCCAGCAGATTGCCATCTGGCGCGATTCCGACACGCTGTGGAATCAGGTGATATCGGTCGCTGACCGCTCGACGTTCAAATCGGCGACGGCGCACCATATGGTTGCCCGCTTGGCCGCCGATCGCGGTGATCTCGATAACGCGCTGGCTCATCTCAAAACATCGATCGCAATCGAGCCCAACGATTATGCTATCTACACCGACCTTGGCGTGGTCCTCAGCCGGCGCGGTGAGCCCGCCGAGGCGATTCGCGCGCTTGAGCAAGCTCTATCGATGAAGCCAACTCTTGCGGTCTCTCACTATAATCTGGCCAGCGCCCTTGCCGTGCAAGGCCGCCTTGACGAGGCCATAGCTCGTTTGGAAACCGCGTTGAAATTGCAGCCTGACTATCCACAGGGCTACAACGCACTGGGCAAGATCTATGCAGCCAAAGGGGATTTGGTGAAAGCTATCGCACTTTTTCGCCGCGCCCTCTATATTAGACCGGATTTTGCTGAAGCGCAGCACAACCTGGCTCGTGCTCTCGACGAAGCCAAGCAAAAGTAAGATGACTAAGATCGCCCAAACTAACCCGATGCCATGGCTTACCAAGATGCGGAGTTTCGCTAGCCTCGTGCGCTTTTCCCACACGGTCTTCGCGCTTCCCTTCGCCATGGCGTCGATCGTCTTGGCGTGGCCGCAGCATCCGGTCACGCTGCGCATGCTTTTCTGGATCGTTATTGCCATGGTCGGCGCGCGCACCGCGGCGATGGGATTCAATCGGTTGGTGGATCGAAAATTCGACGCTCTCAACCCGCGCACCAAGAATTGGGAGCTGCCCCAGGGGAAAGTGAAAACTGGCGAGGCCGTTGTGTTGACGGTGCTCTCATCGACAGTTTTAATCCTCGCTTCCTTTCAGCTCAATTGGCTCTGTTTTGCACTTTCACCGCTCGCCTTGACCATCGTGTTTTTTTATTCCCTGACCAAACGGTTTACCTGGGCATCGCATATGTTTTTGGGCCTGGCCCTCGCCATCGCGCCGGTGGGTGCTTGGCTGGCTGTGGCACAGCCGCCTTTTGAATTGAAGGAGCTGCTGGTACCGATCTGCCTTGGTATGTCCGTGGTCTTTTGGCTGGCTGGCTTTGACATCATCTACTCGCTGCAAGACCGCGAGTTTGATAAGAAGATCGGTCTCCACTCGATTCCCGTTCGCTTCGGGGTGGCCAAGGCCCTCTTATTTTCCAGCGGCTTTCACGTCCTAACAGTACTTTTTCTGGTTTTGACTGGAATTGTTGCTGGGCGAGGCATTGTTTATTGGCTGGGCACCTTAGCGGTCGCCGCGGTCTTGTTTTGGGAGCACAAGATTGTTACGCCGAATGATCTTTCGCGCATCAATCGCGCGTTCTTTGATCTCAACGCCTATGTCAGCCTGGGTTATCTGCTCGCCACTCTCGGAGATGTGCTTCTGTGACCCCCGTCGGATATAGGGCGTGAGCTCGGGTCTGTTCGCCACGCTGGTGGGCCTCGCGGGACTGGCCGGCTTCGGTGCCGGATTCATCGGCCTTGGCGGCGGCATTCTTTTGTTTCCGCTCTTGCTCTATCTGCCTCCTTACCTGGGCTTAGAGGCGATCGATGCCAAGACAGTCGCGGCGTTGGTTATTTCACAGGTTTTCTTTGCTGGACTGATTGGCGGGGTTGCCCACTGGCGCAAAGGTCGCGTCCACAAGAAACTGGCCGGCATCGGCGCGGTGGCTTCGGCGATTGGCTCATTCAGCGGCGGCGTGGCCTCGAAATGGGTTTCCGAGTGGCACCTGCTGCTGCTCTTCGGCATCATCACGATTGTTGCCGGTGCAGTGATGTTCTTGCCCGGTCCAACGGCTGCCCAGGAACAGGCTGAGATCAATGAAATTCCGATTCCGGTCATGTCGCTGGCCGTTATTTCGCTGGCCGTTGGAGCGGTTGTGGGTCTGCTTGGAGCGGGAAATTTTCTCTTCGTGCCGCTTTTGATCTTCGTGTTGAAGATCCCGACTCGGGTCACCATCGGCAGCGCCCTTGTCATTCACGTCTTGAACGGTTTTACCGGCTTTCTCGGCAAGCTCATCACCGGCCAAGTGCCGTTTCTAATGACTATTGCGGTGATCATTGGCGCTGGCCTCGGGGCGATTCTTGGCGAGAAGAGCCATAGCAAAGTCTCGCCACAAGCTTTGCGCTACGCTTATGCGGCGATTATCGTGATCGTGGCGGCGCGCATTTGGACCACCCTGCTCTGGCCCTAGCCCGAATTATTCATGCGACGGGGAAAACCCATGACACTGTGTCGATCGAAGTGGAACTCTGGAGGAGCGAAGGCATCAGCGCAGATCGTTCGGTTTGATTCCCCGATACTTGGCATCTCTTCGACCTTTTCACTGCGATTCGCAGCGCAGGGCGACCGCCGGTCGCCCCTACGAGGCGGCGTCGAAGCGGATATCTGTTGCCTTCGCTCCGGAAGAGTTTCACTTCGATCGCGTTGCAGCGATGAATAATCCGGGCTAGGCATTTGCGCTTGTTTCAATCCACTCGTGCTGCTTCCCGCGTAAATATTCCATAGGCGGATGCTCGAAGAAGCGGCCTTGGGAGACCGCTCCACATGGGTCTTTTGAACCCTTTACTTGTGCGGTATGATTTTTAACGAAATCAACTTCAGAGGAGGCACTATGAAACGGACACACTTGTTTGGCCTGTTGGCGGTTTTGTTCGGCGTCGCCGGCTGTGCTTCTTTTCAAGCAGCCGGTGAAGCACAGCGCGGTAGACCGCAGCTCATATTCGGTGATCCAAAAGTCGCGCTGGCCCATTTTCAACGCGCCTCTGAGTTGGATAGCGGTTACGTTAAGCGTTTCCGCGCTTTCGACGAGGGCGTGTGGACCTACGTTGGCCGCGCCAACTATGCCGCCGGGCGTCTCCCCGAGGCGCGCCAAGCGCTCGACCGCGCTATCTCGATGAATCGCAATGATAACCTCGCCCGCCTCTATCTGGGTTTAGTTTTGACGAAGGGTGAGGATCGCACCGCAGGCCTGCGCGAGATTGAGGGCGGCATGAAAGGTATCTACAACGACTTGGAATACATTACCGCCAACACTCACTATGGCCAATTTTGGGACCCGCGCCGCGAGATACGCTCGGAGATCGAGACCAACCTACGACTGATCTCGGGCAAAGACGCCGATCTCAAGCGCATCGTCGAGAACGGGGAGTGGGTCGGCAGGAGCCTCGAAGAAGAAGCAGATCGAGCGCAGCGTGACGAGCGTGAAGATCAAACTCGCGACGGTGACAACGGCCGGCGTTAGAAACTCTCCGAACCAAGATTGTCAGTGGTGCGAAAAACGGACTGCCACCGCTTGCTCAGATAGGCAAACGATCAGCGGTCTCGCTGCTGCTGGCGCGGTTTATTGATTCTTTGAAAGTTTTCCTCTTCGTCCATGCGCGCCAATAGCACTTCCGTGGCGCGCAGGACATCCTGTTTAAAATCCACACCTTTGGCGATTACCAAAGCACAGCGCCGCAGTTCGGTGCGCACCTGGTTGTTGCTATCCCAATCTTCGTATTCGCGATAACCGCGTACCGAAACCCTGCTCAACTGAGTGATGGCACCTTTTAACGACTCCATGCCGCGGTGGTTGTCGTTCAGCCTTAATTGCGTAAGTCCTAGCGTAAGCCAGGCGATCTCGTCGTCCTTGTTGACCGCCAAGGCACGCTGCAAGATAACATGGGCATCGGCGTACCGTTCCTGCCGGTAATAAGCCCTCCCCAGGAGGGTCAGGCTATCTTTATACGTCGGATCTTCGCGCACGACGTTTTCCAGCGCGCCGACAGCCCGATCCATATCGCCTCCACGTCCGCGCAGAAACTGATCACGGCCCTCCAGATAGCGCCCCGACAGACCCAGCCTTGGAATCGCATGGGTGCAGGCGACAACGTGAAGCATCATGAGCAACATCAAGAAACAGGCTTTTGCGACCATCGCCGGTGAACTCCTTGGAAAACCAAGACTAAGATATTCGGCGGACAAAAAAAAGGGGGGCGCAAGGCTCCCCTTTTTTGGTTGAAGGTTTATGTTTCTAGAACGAGAAGCGGAAGTTCATCTGCAAGTCGGTCCAGTCGCAACCTTTGCCGCGAGTCGATCCTCCCGCGCCGCTGCATCCCGCGTTCTCTTGCGCCCCTCGACGACCGCTGCGCAGGTTCGATGCGTCGTAACACAGAACTGAGCCGCCGACGCTGATGCGGTTGGGCAAAAAGTACCATAAGTTCCACTCGCGGATCAGCACCCGGTTTCGTGAGAACTCGCCGCCCGCCGCGCAGTTGCCGGTAGACGCTGACCGCCATCTCACCGTCCATGCCGAACGCCACGGGAGGCAACCAGGGGTTGATCTGCTCAAAATGCACCTGCATCTGGCCGCGCTGCAACTCGGTGGCTCCACCGAAGCCGTCATTGTCGTAGCGCAGGTTGATCTCATAGAAACAGTTGTTGACGCATTAGTTGAACTGCGAGCGGAAGCGCCGCCCCTCGACTTCGCCGTTGGTTCGGGTTGTTAGCGTTTTTTGGGCGCGCTTGGCATTGCGAGCATTCTGTGGCATCTAAAGCCAGCGATGAACCGAAAGACGACGGCTTGCCTGCACGGGGTGCTGTTTTGCCTATACGCAACCGCGGGTTGCGCGCCCCGGATCACGTCCTCGGAACCGCTCGCTGGCCGGCCTGGCGCGAAAGTCGATTTACCGATGCAATATCTGGTGGGCTGGCCACGGGTTGAGATAGGCGGCAAAATGATGGACTGGCCGCAGCTAAAGTTGATGGCGCAAAAACCAGAGCGCCAACATGTTCCCGGAGAAGAGCTCATTTGGATCGAGGACAAAGTACTCCAGTTCACGGTTCCCGATTTGCCGCCCGGCGAGTACACCGTCACGATCCACGACGACAAAGGCCCTCCTGGTGATCTGATCTACTCCTTCCTCGAAACCACAGCCTACGTTATCTTTCCGCCGGTGTGGCCGTTTCTCTTCCGCGCCAATCAAGCGCAGACGACCCTACGTGTGCTGCCCGGGCAGTAAACGCAAAGGGCATGGCGTAAAGAGCCCGCACGGATTGCACAGTCTGCCTCTTACCGCTCTGCCCTTTGCACATCTCCAGATTCTTGACTCCCCCGCTTTGTCGCGTACTATGAGGCGAATAAGCCTAACGAGCGGAGTCTCTATGCGAACGAGAATCACAGCAAGCCTGCTGATCGCGTTTTCTTGCGCCGGTTGTTCGATGCCGTCGATGCCCTCATTGCCGTGGTCAAGTCCGGCGCTGGAAGCAAATCGCACGGCCGAAACGCTGTACGCTGACGGCATGCGCTATTTCAAGGAAAAGCGCTATGCTCGCGCCATCGATGCGTTATCGAGGATCAAAACCGACCACCCTTTCAGTCCGCTCTTGACCGACGCTGAATTGAAAATCGCCGACGCGCATTATTTGAATCAGCAATATCCGGAAGCCATCACCGCGTTCAAAGAGTTTCAGTCGCTCCATCCTAACAACGAGAATATTCCGTTCGTTGTCTATCGCCTCGGTCAAGCTCATTTCGATCAATTTACCAGCACCGATCGCGAGCAAAAAAATACCGAGATTGCCAAAGGCTATTTCGAAACCGTAGTTAATAACTACGGCAAATCGCCATACGCGCCGCAGGCGCGAGAGAAGCTTGCCAAGTGCATCGAGTATCTCTCTGAATATGAATTTAACGTCGCCAACTTTTACTTTCAGCAAGAAAAGTATCCCGCGGCGCGCGACCGCTTCGAGGAAATCGTGCGCAAGTACAACCGCACACCGGCGGCCGAGAAAAGCCTTTTTTATCTAGGTGAAAGTTATCGCAAAGAGAAAAATAACAGTCGCGCGGCGCTCGCCTACGAAGCGCTCGTGCAACACTACCCTGAAGGCAAATTCGCCCGCGAAGCAAAAACCCAATTGGCGCAGCTCGATAAAGACCGCCAAGACCCCTTGGCCATGCTGCTGATGCGCGATCGCCGCGCCGGGGCGACCAGTGCGGCGGATGTGCCTCAGGAGATCGCGCGGCCCAAGGAAATTCCTAACCTCGTCGCTAAGACGGACGTCGTCCACGAGGAGCCCGGACAACAAAAAGGGGGTTTTCGCCGCGTAGTCGACAAGATCAACCCATTCAGCAGCTCAGACGACGGCAATAAAAAAGTCGAGGAGAAAAAACCCGAAAGCGCCATCGACCTGCTCGCCAAGCGCAAGGCCGCTGAAAAAGAATCTCCGGGCATGCTCTCGCGCCTTTGGCCCTTCGGTTCTGACGAGAAAAAAGAGACCAAAAAAACTCCCGACGCCAATAACACCCAACTGGTCGATCAGGTCGACAAAAACTTGCAGGGCAAGGGCGTCGATGCAAAGATTCAAACCGCAGCGCTCAGCGCCCCGGCGAATGATATCGCTAAAATCGCCCAAGCCCCACGACAGCAGCCGAGCGATACGAGCAAGCTTGTCGGCGACATCGACGCCAGTTTGAAAAAGAGCGGCGCGCCAGTCAACCAACTACCGGCGCCGCCGGAAGCAGCACCGGTGTTTCGCAATCCAGCCGCGGCGCAAGCTGCCGTGGCAAGCGCGACCAAGGCCGCGGAAGCGCCAAAGAGTGCGGGTGCGAGCAGTCTGCTAGGCAACATCGACCAGAAGTTAAAAAGCCAGGGCGTCGAGTCCGCCAAGTTCGAGCCGCCGCCGCAAATCAAGCCCGATACTGCCAGGCAGGATACACCGAGAAGGGTTGAACTCGAACCGAAGATACCCTTGGAGAAGGGACCGCTATTTCTGACGCCAGCCCAAGTCCCAGCCCAAGATAAAGCTGCCTTAGCTCAAACCCCGGCCACCGACGAGAGAAAGGGCGCACTGGCGGAACAAAAACCAACGGAGCCAAGCGGACGCGATTTCGCAAGAAGCTTGGTCAAAGGTCCAAGCCTTGTCACCCAAGCGCCGCCAGCCAATCAAAAGCCGGCGGAGACGAAACCGGCCGCCAGCAGGGGCGAGGAGAGCAAAGGCGCCTTCGATCAACTCAAGCAAGACATCGATTCGATCGGCAGGGCGCTCAATCCGTTCCGTTGGTAGGCTGGGCCACAGAAACGACCCGCCGGTCACCGGGGTCTAACGCGGCTGCGGTTTGGCAACCGTCACGCGGACCTTGCTCTGCGGCGCCAACCTTTCCGGCGCGCTCACGACGACCGATTGATGCTCCTCAAGGCCGTCGACAACCTCACTCATACCGTCTCGATACGCGCGCACGGTAACCGGGACCGCTTCGGCTTGCCCGGTATCGGTTACGACATAGACGAGGGTTTTGCTTTCGCCGCGCACCAGCGCGCCACTCGGAACTAGAAGGGCATCGCGGTTGCCATCGGACTTCAGCAAATAGGAAACCCCCATCCAAGGACGTAGCTGGCGCTGTCTATTCGGCACTTGAATTTCGGCAACCCGTTCTTTGGCATCGAAAAGCACAACTTGCCCCTGGAAAACTTTTTCCGCCAATTCTTGTGCCGTGACAACCACACCCATGCCTTTGCGCACCACTAGCGCTTCTTTCTCAGAAAGTTTGAGCGATAGCTTCAACGGATCGACCACCGCGACGCTTAGAATTGGCCAGTTGTTCTGCACGTAGGCGTTCGCCTCAGCGAACACATCGGTCACCACACCCGTCAACGGGGCCGTCACCAACGGGGCTTTGAGCACGTAGCGCAATTGGGCCAGAATCGCTTCCTGTTGATCCATTTGATTCTTTACCAGGTCCCTTTCAGCACGCGCGGTCTCAAGCAGCGTTTTGGCGCTGCCCAGCTCTTTTTTGGCGATCAGATCGCGGCCGAAAAGATCACGGAGTTTTTCCAGCTGCTTTTCAGCCTCTACCAAGCGCGCTTCTTTTTCGCGCAGGGGCGCCTGCAGATCGCGGATTGTCGACTCGACTTGCTCGAGCCGCTTTCTCGCCTCGCCGATCTTGAAAGTGACAACCGCTTGCCCGGCGGCAATCGTATCGCCAATCTTGAAGTTTAATTTGTCGATGTAGCCTGAAACCGGCGAGAGGGCCTGCTCCTCGCGCACTGGCAATAGCTCGCCAGTGGCAGCGATCTCGAAGGGGATCGAAACTTTTCTGACCGGCTCGACCGTAACGGTGGGAATGACTTCTTGCCGGACCGGCGCAGCACCGGATTTATTGAAATTGACAAGCTCCAGCAGTTCAGCACGCTGGCTGATGAGCGCAATCACCACGACCAGCGCGAGAAACCACCATCCTAAAAACCAATTCGCCATTTGCGCGCAGCCCAAAGCAATAGACTAGCAAGCGCGGGGCAGCAAAGCGACCCTATCGCTTGACCGCCGCGCCGAAATTACAGGATTGCGCGCTAATCTACCTTTTCTGAGGCCAATTTCCTCGCTGGCGCGGTATCCCCAGCGGCGTGTGGTGCAGTGGCGCCCCGGCCTAAGCCAAACCATCTACGAAACATGTTCGGCAAAGTAAGAAAGATCTGTTGACACTTCTCCAAGTAGAGATACACAACCGGCGTAATGTAGAGCGTCAAAATCTGCGAAACAATCAAACCGCCGACGATGGCTACTCCCAACGGCTGCCGCGCTTCGGCCCCGGCGCCCAAGCCAACCGCGATGGGAACGGCGCCAACGATGGCTGCCATGGTCGTCATCATGATCGGCCGGAATCGCACCAGCGCCCCTTCGTAAATCGCTTGGGCCGGCGCTTTGCCCTCGTTGCGCTGCCCTTCGAGGGCGAAGTCGATCATCATGATAGCGTTCTTCTTGACGATACCGATCAGCATGATCAAGCCAACGAACGCGTAGATGCTCAGATCCATATTAAACCAGTAAAGCGCAATCAATGCGCCGAGGCCGGCCGAAGGCAAACCCGACAAGATCGTCAGGGGATGGATAAAGCTTTCGTAAAGAATTCCCAGGACTAGATAAACCACCAACACCGCGAGAGCCAATAGCAACCACAAGCTTTTGATCGACGACTGAAACTCCTGCGCCGTGCCTTGAAAGTTGGTGGTAATCGAGCCTGGCAGGCTCTCGCGCGCCAGCCGATTGACCCGATCGACGACGTCGCCGAGCGCGACCCCTTCGCGCAAGTTAAAAGAGATCGTCACCGAAGAAAGCTGGCCGGAATGATTGACCGACATGGGGCCGGCACTGTGGACGATTTTGGCGATGGCGCCGACTGGAATCATCGGCTGTGCCGCCGCCTGCTGGCCGGTGGTCGAACGAATATAAAGCAGTGACAACGCCGACGGATCGCCCTGGTATTTGGGATCAAGCTCGACGATCACGTCGTACTGGTTACTCGGCGTATTGATCGTTGAGATGCGCCGCGACGCGTAGGCGTTTTGGAACGCCTCTTCGAGCATGCGCGGTGAGATGCCCTGGGCCGTCACACCCATGGTCGCGGCTTTCTCGCGGTCGAGCACCACCGACAATTGCGGATTCTTTAGCTGCAAATCGCTGCCGACGTCGCGCAAATCGGTGAGCCCGCGCATTCTTTCTTCAAACTGCGCCGCGTGTTTGTAGAGTTCCGTCGAATCGGGGCTTTGCAACGTAAATTGATATTGACTGCGGCTGATGCGGCCGCCGATGCGGATCACCGGTGGATTCTGCAGCGATGCGCGAATACCCGGCACTTGGTTCAAGCGCGGCCGCATGTCGCGGATAATCTCATCGGCCGTCAGCGAACGGCACGATTTGCCGAACCAACCCTCGGTACAATGGGTTTTCGGTCGCTCCGAGCGATCTTTAAGCTTCATAAAAACCCGCCCGGTGTTGCCGGTAAGGCTCGCGCCGCCGACGCCAACGCTCGACATATAGGATTCCACGTTGGGGTCGCGGCCGACGATCCTGGCGATCTGCTGTTGGTATTGCACCATCTGGACGAAGGAGACGCCCTGGGCGCCTTCGGTGTTGACGATAATCTGGCCGATGTCTTCGCTGGGAATGAAACCTTTGGGCACCAGGCCAAACATGTAGATCGTCGCCACCAGCACCAGGATCGAAGAGACCATCGTGGTTATACGGTGTTTCATGACCCAGCCGAGGGTGACTTCATAGAGGCGGGTCATGCTGTCGAGACCCTTTCCAAGCACCCGATACAGCCAGCCGTGTTTCTCCTCATGGGGCGGCCGCAGATAGCGGCTGCACAGCATCGGCGTCAGGCTGAGCGAAATAAATCCCGAGACCAAGATCGCCACGCAGAGGGTGACGGCGAACTCGCGCAACAGCCGGCCGAGCATGCCGCTCATAAACAAAATCGGGATAAACGCGGCGACCAGCGAGATCGTCATCGACACAATGGTAAAGCCGATCTCTTTGGCGCCCTTGATCGCGGCATCGAACGGTTTTTCGCCCAACTCCATATGACGGACGATATTTTCCAAGACCACGATCGCGTCGTCGACGACGAAGCCCACCGCCAATGTCAACGCCATCAAGGACAGATTATTCATGCTATAATCGAGCAGGTACATGACGGCAAAGGTGCCGATGATCGACATCGGCAACGCCAAACTAGGAATGATGGTCGCCGAGACGTTGCGCAGAAACAGAAAGATCACCAAAATGACCAGCACGATCGTGCCGATCAAAGTCAGCTGCACGTCGTGCACCGACTCACGAATCGCCTGGGTGCGATCGAAGAAAACGTCCAACTTGATCGATTGCGGAATCTGCTGTCTGAGTGTCGGCACCAATTCTTTGACCGCATCGACGACCTCGACGACGTTGGCGCCGGGCTGGCGCTGAATGCCAAGAATGACCGCCTTCTTGCCGTTGAACCAGCTCGCCACGCGCCGGTTCTCGACACTGTCGATCGCCTTGCCCAAATCTTGAACGCGCACCGGCGCGCCGTTGCGATACGTCACCACCAGATTTTGATAGCCGGCGGCGTTCACCAGCTGCCCATCGGAAACCAAAGTGTAAGCCCGGTTCGGCGCATCCAACGTGCCCACCGGGAGATCGACGCTGCCACGCTGCACGGCGTTGACCACGTCATCGATGCCGACCTGGCGTGCGGCTAATTGATTAGGGTCGAGCTGGATGCGCACGGCGTATTTCTGCGAGCCAAAGACGTCGACTTGTGCGACCCCATTTACCATCGAAATGCGCTGCGCCAGAATGCTCTGCGCGAACTCATCCACAGTCGACAGCGGCAGGGTTTCCGAAGTGAGCGCCAATAAGAAAACCGAATTGTTGGCGGGATTGACCTTGCGATACGACGGCGGACTCGGCATGTTCGGCGGCAGCTCGCGCGCCGCCCGGGCGATCATCGACTGCACGTCTTGGGCGGCCGCGTCTATGTTGCGGTTCAAGGCGAACTGCAAAGTAATTTGGGTCCGGCCCAGGGTGCTCGATGAGTTGATCGAATCGAGGCCGGCAATCGTCGAGAACTGCTTTTCCAGCGGCGTCGCCACCGCCGACGCCATCGTCTCCGGGCTCGCGCCAGGCAGCGTGGCATTGACCGTAATCGTCGGGAAATCCACGGTCGGCAGGTCGCTCACCGGCAAGACGCGATAGCCCATGATGCCAAAGATGAGAATGCCGACCATGACCAGGGTGGTCGTGACCGGCCGACGGATAAACAGCTCAGACATGTTCATGATTCACCCCGCGCGTCGCCTTTGCCTCGTGCTTCGCCGTCGTTCTTGCCTTGGCCGCGCCGTCCTCGGCGGCCCTCGCCTTTTTGCTCCTCACCTGAACTACTCGCTTTTTCTTTTACTTCGCCGTCCGCCGCCGCCTGACTCGCACCGCTCCGTTCACGTTTCATTTCCCCTTTGCCGGCGTCCTCGGCTTTGGCTGGCTCACCCTTTTCACCGTCCGCTTTCTGCCCGCCGCGACGGCCGCGCCGGCCTTGGCCCTTGCCTTCACCACCTTCTTTAGTCGGTTCTCTGATTTCGACTCGCGAACCTGGACCGAGCAGAAACTGTCCTTCTCGGACCACCTGTTCGCCCGCCACCAAGCCCTTCGCAATCACCGCTTCGCCTTCGGTCGTGCGGCCAATGGTCACTGGGCGCACTTCAACGCGGCGGTCCTCTTTGACGACAAATACATGCTGCCCGTCCGGCCCGATTTGCACCGCCTCAGACGGAACCACAACCACGCCCTTTTCGTCGGTTAACGTTAACGCAACGTTGACAAACTGCCCCGGCCACAGGCGCCGCTGCTTGTTGACGAACACCGCCTTGAGCTTGACCGTGCCAGTCGCTCGGTCAACCGCGTTATCGACAAACTCGAGTTTGCCTCTCTCCGGCCTACCCTCGTCGGCATTGAAACCAGCATCCACCTGGAGCTGACCGCGCCCCATGTAACGCTTCAGTTCGATCAGGTGCTGCTCCGGCACGGAAAAGGTAACGTTGATCGGGCTCACCTGGTTGATGACCACGAGTGGCGCGCCGTCGTTAACCCGCACCAAGTTGCCTTCGTTAACCAGCAGGCTGCCAACCCGGCCATCCATCGGCGCGTAAATATAGCAATAGCTCAACTGAACTTTGGCGTTCTCCACCGCTGCCTTCGAAGCAGCGACGGTCGACTCCAGGGCGTCGGCAGTTGTACGAATCTGTTCGTATTGTTCGCGTGAGACGTACTGCTTTTCGACCAGCTCGGCGTAGCGCCGCGCCTGCTCGCGAGCGTTTTGCAGCTGCGCCGTGTCACGCGCCAGCGTCGCTTCGGCTTGTTTTAACGTCGCTTCGAGGGGACGGGCATCGATGGTGAACAGAAGCTGGCCTTGTTTGACGTCTTGGCCTTCCTTGAAATGGGCTTTTTGCAGCACACCGGTGACTTGGCTCTTGACCGACACCGTGGCGTAAGGCTCGGCGTTACCAACGGCGCGAATCTGCAAGGGGATCGACTTTTGCGCGGCTGTTGCGACCAGCACCGGGACGGCTTCGCGACCGCGCCCGCCAGCACCGCGGCCGCCACCACCCTTGCCCTCGCCCTTGCCTTGGCCGCGCCCGGCACCGCCTGCACCGCCCTTTTCTCCGCCCTCCGGCGCGGCGGCAACGCCTTCGCCTTTGACCGCAGGTTTGTTTAGCGACCAGGAGGAGTATTGCTGAAAACCAACAAATCCGCCAACTACCAACAGGAGCGCAACGGCCCAAAGCGAACGCCTCATAGAACCAGCTCTCCTAAATCACGGCTTGCTTGCCTGTTCTTTCCTCAAAATACTCACAAACCAATGGCCCGCGTGAACTGGGCATCGGCAATCTTATAGTCGTAAAGAGCTCGGACATAGGTCGTTTGTGCGTCGGCGTAGCGCACCTGAGCATCAGAAACCTCTATAATGGAGCCAACCCCAACTTCGTATCTGCCACGAGCCAGGTCGAGGTTTTCCCTTGCCGCTTTGGCGGCCGCCTCATTGGCCTTAATGCGCTCGCGCAGTTCCACCAAACGAAGATAGCTCTGCTCCACATCGAGGGCAACCTGCTGCCTTTGCTGTTCTTCCTGCGCCTTGATGACGGAATAATTGTGCAGAGTTTCATCGACTCGGTTGGTGGTGCGCAAGCCATCGAAGATTGGCAGACTTAGAGTCAGCTGCACTTGCCAGCTCGGTTTCAGCGGAAAGGTGTTAACCGTATTCTTGTTAACGACCTCGTTACTGACATGCCTCCTCGCATAGTTGCCGTCGAAAGTTAAATCGGGCAGATGGCCGCGCCGGGCTACGGCAATGTTTTGATCCTGTGCTCTGAGTTGCGCTTCAAAGCTTTTTAGCTCGGGCCGAGTCTGATAGGCCAACTCGCGCGCCTCGTTCGACGAATAACGGATGTCGGTCACGATCGCTTCTTCGGCCAAAGGACGGTCAGGCAAATCGCGCAAACCGAGCGCATTCTTCAATGTCACCCAAGCTACCTGAACGGCGTTGCGCGCGGTGATCTCATCTGCCAACGCGGTAAAATAATCCGACTCCGCACGGGCGACGTCGATCCTCGCGCGGGTGCCAACCTCAAAAAACCCGCGCGCCTGTTTGAGCAGCAAATCACGGCTCTTAACCGACTCTTCGCGTACGTTCACAATCGCCCGTGCTTGCAAATAACCGTAGTACGCGGTCTTGACGCCGAGCACGACGGCGTCGGTGGTGGTCTTGAAGTTGTGCCCCTGCGCGCTCAACGTTTCGCGCGCCGCCTGCACCGCGCCTTCGCGTTTGCCAAAATTATAAAGGGTAAACGTCGTACTAAATTGCACCGAAAAAAAGTCAGAGGCGCTGGCGGCGATGTTGGAGCCGCCGCTTTGGTTGCCGGTCTGATAGCGGTCGGTCATCGTCAACGTGGGGAAATAAGCCGCCATCTGTTGTCCGACCACAGCTCGCTGGGCGTAGATGCGCTCGCGCGCGGCACTCAGGTTGGGATGATTGGCGAGCGCGATCAAGAGCGCGTCATCGAGCGTCAACAGGTTCGCCGGCGGCGTTTGAGGCTGCGTTGGCTCGGTTGGCGTAGCGGTGCTTGCCACTCCTGGGGCAGTCTTCTGGCCCGTCAATGATGGCGGCGTAGCCGGCGCCGCTGCTGCAAGCTCGATAGTTCGCTGCGGCTCGGTCGGTGACGGCGCTTTTTCCTGCACCGGCAAACGAATCAGCTCGCCTTCACGCAAGTTGTCCCAACGCTGGCGCCCGGGATTGAGCTGATTTAATTGCGCTGTGTACTGCTGCAGTTTGCTCTCGTCACTAAAGTTGAGCTGTTCGCGCAAAATACGCGTGAGATGGTCCCCCGCCTTGATGCGATAATAGATGGTCGCGTTGTCGGCCGGGCTAGCCGCAGGTCGCGCCCAGGTAGGCCACAACAGGAACGCAAAAAGCGTCAGCCCGCATATGTTAAACGTTCGAAATTTAAGGCCCAACCCGATCATACCCCTCTCCCTGAGAGCAGCGGCGTCAACCTTATACTCTTTTTTTGGCAAATTAAAATAGGTATTTAGATATATCCTGGGGGCCTACCCAAGGAGCGAACCGAGCAGACTTGTGGCAAGCGGGGCGGCTGGTTTGCGGCGCATGCGCCGAATTAGCGTTTGCGCAAAAGTTCGAGCTGGCGGCGCGCGTCACCGAAGCCCGGATTGATCTTGAGCGCCGCTTCGAATTCTTTTTCGGCTTCGGCGTTGCGGCCGCGCTCAGCGAGCACACGGCCCAACTCGTAGTGGGCGATTTCATCATCGGGGCAAAGCGCCAGACCATCGCGATAAAGCGCGACGGTCTGCTCTGGATCGGTGGAGCTTTGCGCCTTGTCAAAGTAGTCACGAAAAGCGCGGCTGCAATCTTGTTGCTTTTGATCCTGAACTTGCTTGCCGGCTTTCAGCGCCTCAATGTCCTGACGCTGCTTGGCGAGCTCTTGGTTCTGCTGGCGAATTTGTTCCGCCTGCCGCTCCAGGGTCTCACCCAAACAACCCGACAAGCTGATGATCAAAACGAAGGCAACTGGGAGACGCCATCTATTTGTCATATCAGTGTCATTCGTCCTATCCGCGTTGATCCTCTAACGCCAAAAATATTTTTTCCGCTTTGATCGGCAAATCTTTGATGCGCACACCGCAGGCATCGAAGATCGCATTAGCGATCGCCGGCGCCACCGGGATCAGCGCGCTCTCGCCGATGCCCTTGGCGCCGAAGGGTCCGTTCGGGTCGGGAGTCTCGACCGCGATCGGATCGATCACCGGCGGCATATCACCCAGCGAGGGCAAAACATAATCGACTAAGTTGGGATTGATCAATTGCCCGTTGTCGTAGGCGATCTCCTCGAAGATCGCTTGGCCGATGCCGGTGATCACCGCGCCGGCGAGCTGCTGTCGGCAGCCCAAAGGATTGAGCGCTTTGCCGACGTCCACCGCTGTCGCGTACTTGAGTAGCTTAAACTTGCCCGTATCGATATCGACTTCGACCTCCGCCGCACCGGCGGCGATGAACCAAAAAGCCGAGGTGCTTTTTTCGCCGAAGTCATTCTTAGTCGATGTTTTCACCTGCCCATCGCCGACCAGCGTGCCGCCCTGCATGCCGAAGCGCTTGAACATGACTTCCGAATAGTCGAGCACAGTTTCCGGCAGACGAATCTTGCCGTCGGCAAAGCTGATCTTATCGAGCGGCACGTTGTATTCCTTGGCGACGATTTCTTGCAACTGGCGCTGGATATGCTGTGCCGCCAGCTGCACCGCTTTGCCCATGTGAAACGTCGAGCGGCTCGACGAAGTCGTCAAATCGTACGGCACGACGTCGGTATCGACGCCGAGGACTTGGATATTCGCCATCGGAATGCCGAGCTCTTTGCCAGCGATCTGCGCCAAAACCGTCTCCGACCCCTGCCCCATCTCCACTGTGCCGGCGTAGATCGACAGGCTCGCATCCTCATTCATCTTGACGACAGCGCAAGAAATCGACGGAGTAATCGTCGCCTTAATCATCGCAGCAAGCCCTTTGCCGCGCCGCACGCTTGACCGGTTTTCCTGATCTCCGAGTCCCCGCGTCTCCGCGTCTCGAAGTCTGTCTTGCCGTTCCCATCCAATCGAATCAGCAACGGCAGTGATACACTCCTTCAACCCCACCGCGCGCAGCGTCTCTTCGGTGACGAACTTGTCGCCCTCGTTGTAGCCGTTCTTCAAGCGCAGCTCGAGCGGGTCGATTTTCAACGCCGCGGCGATGATGTCCATCTGCGACTCGACTGCCCAAGCGGATTGCGAAACACCAAATCCGCGGAACGCTCCCGCCGGCGGTTTGTTCGTGTAAACGGAGTACGAATCGATCTTGAGATTGGGAATCCGATACGGCCCCGCCGCCGTGTAGCCAGACTTCTTCGCCACCCGCGGGCCGATCTCGGCATAGGCGCCGGTGTCGAGATGAATCTCGCACTCCCGCGCCAGTACGGTGCCGTCGTTTTTTACGCCGGTCTTCATGCGAATCACCGCGGCGTGCTTGGTGATGGTGTAGAAAACTTCTTCGCGCGACAGCACCACGCGCACCGGCCGTTTCGCCTTTTGCGCCAGCGCTACGGTGATCGGCTCGACTTTCGGATAAACTTTGCCGCCGTAGCCGCCGCCCAGGTAGGGCACGATGATCCGTACCTTCGACACCGGCACTTTGAAAATATTGGCGAGCTGGGTGCGCACCACGAACGGATTCTGCGTCGTCGCCCAAACAGTAATGCGCCCGCCCGGCTCCACCGACGCGATGCAGGCATGGGTTTCCAAAAAACTATGCTGGGTGGCCGGCAATGTGAAAGTATCTTCGAAGATTTGATCGGATTCGGCGAAGCCTCTCTTGATATCGCCGCGGTCGAGCTTGAAGTGCGTGCAAATGTTGGTGCCGTCGATCGGTTTGATCTCAGCCAGATCGGCGAAGCCTGAACTCGGCAGCTTGACCGACTCGTGCACCAACGTCGCGCCCGACTTGAGCGCATCCTGCACGTTGAGCACCGCCGGCAATTCTTCGTAGTCCACTTCGATCAAGCGCAGCGCTTCATCCGCTGCGTCGGCAGTCAACGCGGCCACCGCCGCCACCGGATCGCCGACATGGCGGACCTTTTCCGTCGCAACGATGGTCTGATCTTTGAACACCGGCCCATAAAACGGCTCGATGCCCTGGTCCTGCAAAATATCGTCGCGGGTAATCACCGCCACCACACCCGGATGTTTACGCGCTTTGGCAGCATCGATGCGCTTGATCCGCGCATGGGGAAACGGGCTGCGTAGAATCTTGCCGTGGCACATGCCCGGCACGCTCATATCCGCCAGATACTGCGCCTGGCCGGTGACTTTGGTCTCGTAATCGAGCCGGCGATAGGTTCTACCGATTTCGGTGGGCTCCATGCTAAATCCTCTTAAGGGGTGAGGCGTAAGGGGTTAGGGGTTCCAGAAATCGTCTCACGCCTTACCCCTCACGTCTTACGTTCTTCAACGCTTGCATAATCTCCTGATAGCAACCGCAGCGACAAAAATTCCCCGCCAGATATTCGCGAATCTCCTGCTCCGATGGCTTGGGATTTTCGTCGAACAGGGCTTTCGCCGTTAGAATAAACCCCGACGTGCAATAACCGCACTGTAGCGCGCCGAACTCCATGAACGCTTGTTGAATAGGGTGCAGTGTGTCGCCCTGGCTCAAGCCTTCGATGGAAGTAATCGAACAGCCCTCCGCATCGACCGCCAGCACCGAGCAAGCGCTCACCGGCTTGCCGTCGAGCAGCAAAGTGCACGCGCCACAAACTTGGATATCGCAGCCAAGTTTCGCTCCGGTAAGGCCCAGCTGGTCGCGCACGGCTTCTAATAAAGTCGTGCGCGGCTCGACCTCAAGGTTGCGTTCTTGGTCGTTGACCCTCAATGAAATAGATTTCTTCATGGGCTAGCTGCGCAACGCCCTTTCATAAGCTGCGGTCACTGCCCGTTTCGTCAGCGCCCGCACCACAGCGCGCTTATAGCGCTCCGATCCACGAATGTCGCTGATCGGTTTGCATTCTTCGGCTGCCGACCGCGCGGCTTGCTCGATCCAATTCGTGTCCAACTTCTTTCCAACCAGCAGTTCTTCACCTTTTCTGGCCCGGATCGGCGTCGCACCAACGCAGCCCAGAACGATTCTTACCGCCTTGCAAACTTCACCGTCGAGCGTGACCCGCGCGCAGACGCCGACACTCGGTTTGTCAACGACCGAACTGCTGGAAAATCGAACGTAATCGATGCCCGAGCGCGCCGGTAGCGATGGCAAAACCACCTGGGTAAGAATTTCATCCTCCGCCAAACTCGTCTGATAATAATCGACGAAAAAGTCATCGAGCGACAACACCCGCTCACCCGCAGGTGAAGCGATCTTCACTTTACCGTCGAGCGCCATGAAAATTTGCGCCAAATCCGTCAGCGGCTCACCGGAGGCAAGATTGCCGCCGACGGTAGCAACATGGCGCACGCGGATGTTGGCAACTTCTTTTTCCGCTTCGCAAAGCACTGGAAACTTCTCTCGCGCCAGCGCCGAAGTTTCCAACTCGCGATGAGTAACCAGAGCGCCAATGATCAGCCCCTCTTTGGCGTCGAAGCGAATCCCCTTCAGCGCATCGATCTTTTTTATATTCACCAGCGCCTTCGGCTCCAGCAACCCTTGCTTCATCACAATGCCAAGATAGGCGCCGCCGGCATAAACCTTGGCGTCGCCGCCGTGCTGTTTGAGCAACGCGCAGGCTTCGTTGACCGTGGTCGGTTCGAGGTAGTCGAAGTTTTTCATGGATCTAAGACATCCGCGCGCGGAGACCGCTAAGGACGCAGAGTTCGGAAACTTAAATTATTCTCAGCTCTGCGCCCTCAGCGCCTCTGCGCGAGAAAATCCTCTTCCGTCCTTCAAATATATTTCACCTTATCGACGCCCGGTATCTCCACCTTCTCAAAGCGCCAGTGATCCTTCATCGGCGCCGTCGCATCGATGCCCAATCCCGCGGTCACGCGCGGCTCGGGGCAAGACGGATCTAGCGTCGAGCAGGCGAGCCGCGGAATGATGATCGTATCTTTATCCGCCTGAAAGCGCGTCGCCATTGCCCAATCGACATCCTGCGGATTGAAGGGATCGATGTCCTCGTCGACAACGATCACCTGCTTCAAGCCGATCGCCAGCGATAATAACGCCAGAATAACATTGCGCCCCTCGTTTTCAGCGCGCTTCTTGATCGATACCACAACATGATGCCGAAACGTGCCGCCGGGCGTCATGTTGATGCCTTTGACTTCCGGCACGATCTTTTTGATCTCGCGCTCGACCACCGCGGCGTTGCCCCATTCGATCAGCGTGTGGTTTTCCGTGACCGGCATGCCAGTGAGCGCGGTCTGCCAGATCGGGTTTTTGCGCATGGTGATCGCGGTCACTTGCACCACCGGCGCTTGCTTGGCGTCGCTGTAGCAGCCAGGGTATTCCCCATACGGGCCGTCCGGCACCCGCTCGCCTGGAATGGTCACGCCTTCAATAATAACTTCGGCAAACGCCGGCACCTCGACATCAATGGTCTCGCATTTGGTGAGCTTGACGGCGGAACCGCGCAGGCCGCCGGCGACGTGAAACTCGTCGATGCCGTAGGGAACCTTGGCTTGCGACGCAATGACAATCGTCGGGTCGACACCTACCGCGGTCGCGACTTCCAAACCTTTTTCCCGTTCCTCGGCCATTAGAATCATTCTACCGAGATGATGATCCGCCGGCGCCCAGAGCGAAAGCTTATCTTTGCCAAGCACCAGCATGCGATGCACGGAGACATTGCGCACACCGGAATCGGGATCTTTGCCGATCTGCACGCCGATCGTCACGTAAGGTCCGATGTCTTTGCTCGCGTGGGTGACAATCGGCAGCTTGGTCAGATCGATCTGATCGCCGGTCCATTTGATCTCTTTCACCGGCCCGGTGGCAACCATTTCCGGCGGGATGCGCTTTTCTTCGAGGGTGGCGTAGCGCTCAGCGATTTGCTCCTGCGGCACACCGAGTCCAAGCGCGACCAACTTGCGTGTGGCGAACAAACCGCCGAGCACATTCCATCCGGGATACCCTTTGACGTTTTCAAACAACAGCGCCGGCCCCTGGATGTCCGAAGCCTTGCGGATGCCGGCGGCAATTTCGTGCTTGACGCTGACTTCGTCTTTGACCCGCTTGAGTTGCCCCAAGTCGTCCAGATGGGCGAGAAAACCTCTTAGATCGTCGAACATAAGGAACCTCGAAATTCAATTGCAGTATTGGAGTATGTGGAGTAATGGGCTTCGGATTCCGGACCCAAAACTCCACCACTCCAATACTCCATCACTCCAGTCTTTTCAGCAACGGCAACACTTCCTCGCAAAACCGTCTCACCTGGCCTTTTTGATCGTTCGCGGTAAAGCGCAGTACCGGCGTGCGGATGCCCATGTCGATCCACTCTTGAATCAACCCGGCGCAATCCTTCGGCGTGCCGTGCGCGAGCCAGACTTTGATTAATTTTTCCGGCGGATACGTCGGGCCGTAGTAATGATTGAAGTAGTCTTTTGCCTGCCGATAGGCCAACTGCCGGTCCTCGTTAATGTTGACCATGCCGTGAATTGCCACTTCGAAATTCGACAAATCCTTGCCGCTCTCTTGCGCTCCCTGCTCAATGACTTTCAGTCGCTTGCCCATTTCTTCGGCGGTAACACCCATGGTGATGTAGCCGTCGGCGAGCAAACCCACCCGGCGCATCGCTTGATCGACGGTCTTGTCACCGGCCTGCTCGCGATCGGGGCTAACGGCAATCCAGATCGGCGGCGGCTTCTGCACCGGCTTAGGCACGATGTTGTAATTTTCCAGTGTGTAATACTTGCCGCGGAACGACGTCGGCGTGTCGCTCCAGATCTGGCGCAAAAGCTCGATGCCCTCGCGCATGCGGCCGACGCGCTCCTCCTTCTTGATACCGAAGGCGCGCAGCTCGCCTTCATGGCCGCCGCCGATGCAGACGCCAAGCAGCGAGCGGCCTTGCGACAGCTGATCCAGCGTCGCCCATTGGATCGCCAACAGCACCGGATGGCGCACCGGAAACGACGCCATGCAGATCGTTCCCAAACGGACCTTTTTCGTGTGGGTTGCGATCGCCGCGAGCATTGTAATGGCTTCTAAGCGCGGCTTGTGAATCAAACTGTCGCCAAACCAGACCGACTCGAACACGCCGGTTTGCTCGGCGTACGCCGCAGTTTGGATCAACTCGTCGAGATCGGTGAGACCAAACAGCGCGCCGCGATTGGGCAAGCTTAAGCCCCATTTGACCGGCAAGTTTTGCATGGCTGGTTCAGTGTTAGAAGAACCGCTTTACACTGTCAAGCAATCCTTGATAGAAGACAACATCTATGAAATGTAAAGGGATAAGACCGATTCGCAGCGAATTTTTGGAGGAAGTTAAAGATGGCTAAGGACCTGCGCAGCTATTTGGACGATCTATTGGAGAAGCGACCCAAGGATGTCGTCGTCGTCGACAAAGAAGTCGATCCGGTTTACGAGGTCACGGGAATCGTTGAGCGCTTCGAACGCGAAAACAAATTTCCCCTCGTATTCTTCAAAAACGTCAAAGGATCGAAGTTTCCCGCCATTGTGAATCTTGGCGCCACCTACGAGCGCCTCGCCTTGGCCCTCGGCTCACCCAACGTGCCGCAGATGGTGCGCGACTTGGCGCATCGCGAGCATCAACCCCTGCCGGTGAAAGAAATCTCCGCCAAAGACGCGCCTTGCAAAGAAGTAATCTTGAAAGGCGACCAAGTCGACCTCGACCTGCTCCCCGTGCTGACCCACAACGAAGGCGACGCCGGCGCTTACATCAACGCTGCGGCGATGATCTGCAAAGAGCGCGGCACCGGCGCGGTCAATGTCGGTATCTACCGCCATCAGAAGCAGGGCAAACGTCAACTCGGTGTGATGATCAACCCAGCGAATCATGCCAACTACGTCCGCGCCGAATACGAAGAAAACAACGAGTCCATGGAAGTGGCGCTCTGCATCGGCCATCACCCGGCGTTGAACATGGCCGCAGTCAGCAAACAGGCCGGCGTCGGCTCGGAGCTGGAAATCGCCGGCGCGTTTCTCGGCGAGCCGCTGCGCGTCGTCAAAGCCGAGACGGTGGATCTCATGGTGCCGGCCGACTGCGAGATCATTGTCGAAGGCAAGGTGCCGCCGAAAAAACGCCAGTACGAAGGCCCCTTCGGCGAATGGCCGCATTACTACTACAAAGAAGGCGAATGCCCGTTCATCGAAGTCAGCTGCATCACCATGCGCAAGAACCCGATTTACCAGAGCATCCACAGCGCCCACATCGAGCACAACATCATCGGCGCCGCGCCACGCCTGGGCAGCTTGTTGAAGCGCGTCCAGGAAGTCGTGCCGAGTACCACCGCCGTGAATTTACCGATCTCCGGTGCAGCGCGCTCGCACTGCTACATCTCGGTCAAGAAACGCGCCGAAGGCGATCCCAAACAAGCGGCCCTCGGCGCCATCGTCACCGACCCGAATATTAAACATGTCATCGTCGTCGACGAAGACGTCGATGTCTTCAACGAAACCCAAGTGCTGTGGGCCCTGGCCATGCGCTTCCAAGCCGACCGCGACCTGGTCGTCATCCCGCACATCATCGGCTCGCACTTGAACCCGACCGCCTATGGCTACAATCGGCTGGAGCGCGGCCCGATGGAAACTAAATTAATCTTCGACGCCACCAAGCCGCTGCCGCCCTACGACTTCCCCCAAGAAGCCCAGGCGCCGGACGCGGTGCTGAAAAAAATCGACTTAAATCGCGACACCCGGCCCTACGAGCCCGGCAAAGACGACAAAGCGATAACCGGGAAATAGCCGAGTCAACGACTCGGCATTCCAAATTCCAAATTACAGATTCTAAATTATTCCAAATACGCACGATCTGGAATTTGGAATCGGGAATCTGGAATTCCGAGCGTAGCGAGGACGCATGCTTGAGATCCAAGGGGTCTCTAAAATTTACCAGAAGACCGTCAAAGACAGCACCAGCAAAGTTGAAGCGCTGTCCAACGTCAATCTTTCGATTCGCGAGAACGAGTTTCTCAGCATCATCGGGCCGAGCGGCTGCGGCAAGACCACGCTGCTCAAGATGATCGACGGCTTAATCCCATACGATAGCGGCACTATCTCGATCGACGGAAAACCGGTCCGCGGACCGGGACCGGATCGCGCGGTTGTCTTTCAGACATTCGCTCTACTGCCCTGGCGCACAGTGCAAGCCAACGTCGAATTTAGCCTAGAGTTCCGCCACATCGCGCCCAAAGAACGGAGCGAGATCGCCCACGATTTTCTAAAGCGCGTGGGCCTGGCCGACTTCGCCAACCACTACCCACACGAGCTTTCCGGCGGCATGCAGCAGCGCGCCGGCCTCGCTCGCGCTCTCGCGGTAAGTCCAAAAATCCTGCTCATGGACGAGCCCTTCGGCGCGGTCGATGCCCAGACGCGCCAGCTTTTGCAGGAGGACTTGCTGGAGCTCTGGCAACGCGAGCGCAAGACCGTCGTTTTCATCACCCACAGCATGGACGAAGCGGTCTATCTTTCGGACCGCGTGGTCGTCATGACACCGCGCCCAGGGAAAATTGCCGAGATACTAGAGGTGCCGCTGCCGCGCCCGCGCATCGCCGACGACGTGCGCCGCGATGCCAAATTCGTCGACTTGACCAACTACATTTGGGACAGCTTGAAGAAAAATATGGAGAACGGCCACCGCGGCCCACGCAGCGCGCAAGTCCAAGGCTCCGAGTTCGAGGTTCCAAATTCCAAAGTCGGTTCCAGTGTGAAGGCGTAGTTTGCATTGCAAGGGGCCCTAGCATAGCTAAGTAGAATAAATCCGAACTTTGCGTCCTTTGCGCCTCTGCGCGAGACAATATCCGAGATCCAGCGATGCCATCGCTAAATCGCTTCAACATCAACGTCCTCTCAATCATTTCCCTCGCCGTGGTCTGGGAAGTGGCCGGCCGCGTCATGGACTCGCAGTTAATCCCGCCGCTGTCGCAAATCGGCCTTGCCTGGTGGAAGCTCTTTGCCAGCGGCAAGCTGCTCACCAACCTCACGGCCAGCCTATGGACCCTCGCCGCGGGATTTTTTCTGGCGGTCTTCGTCGGCATCATCATCGGCTTACTAATGGGCCGCTTTCGCGCCGTCGAGCATTTTCTCGATCTTTATGTCAATTCACTCATGTCTGCGCCGACCACCGCTTTCGTCCCCGTGCTCATCATGTGGCTCGGCCTCGGCGTGCAGTCGCGCATCGCGGTGGTTTTTCTTTTTGCCGTCTTTGTGATCATCATCAACACCATGACCGGGGTTAAGCAGGTCGACCGGGTCTTGGTCGAGATGGCCCACTCCTTCGGCGCGCGCGAGCACGAAGTTTTTCGCAAGATCATTCTGCCCGCCGCCATGCCGGCCATCATGGCCGGCGTGCGCCTCGGCATGGGGCGCGCGGTCAAAGGCATGGTCACCGCCGAGATGCTGCTCACGCTCACCGGCATTGGCGCCATGATCATGCAATATGGCTCGGCCTTCGCCACCGATTCGCTTTTCGCCGTGATTTTGACCATTCTTATCGTCGCCATGATCACCATGAAGCTAGTTCAAATGGTCGACCAACGTCTAACTGGATGGAAAGTAGAAGTCGCCGTCGAATAAACCCCTTACTATGGGAGGAGTTTTTATGATCAGGTCGTTTGCCAAAACCGCCGCGTGGCTCGTGCTAGTCGCCTTGGCCTTGGTCTGGGGCAGCGAGGCTCAGGCGCAGAAAAAAGTGCGCTTCGCCTACCCGTCATCAGCGGACATGGGTGACATTCCGTCGCTGCTCGCTTGGGAACAGTTGAAGAAACAGGGCATCGAAGTCGTGCCGACTTTTTTTCCGAAGACCGACTTGGCCGTGCAGGCGGTGGTCGCCGGTGAGGCGGACATGGGCACCGCCGCAGGCATCGCGGTCATGAAAGCGGTTGAAAGCGGGCTGAACGCGCGGATCATCGCCGAGCAGGTGCGCAACGAGTGGCAGCTGGTGGCGCCCGTATCGGTCAAAGACCCCAAGCAACTCGACGGCAAAAGAGTCGGCTACCACGCGCCGGTCACAGTCACCGAAGCGCTGGTCAAGTGGATGGCGCAACATTATAAGATCAATCCCCAGTGGATGATCATACCGGGCTCCGACGTGCGCGCCGAAGCGCTGATGCGCGGCCAACTCGACGCCACGCCCGCCGAGATCGGCGACGTGATCAATATCTTGAATAGCAAGCCTGGCCAGTTTCACGTGTTGACCTCCTACGCCAAGACCTTTCCGCAGTTGATCGGCTCGATGTATTTCTCGCGCGTCGACTACCTTCAACAAAACGGCCCAGTCGTCGAAGCCGTGCTTGAAGCGCTGCTGCGCGCCCATCGCCTGCTTGACGAGAAACCCGCGCTGGTGAAAGAACACGCGCTGCGATTGCTGCCGGAGACCAAACCGGAGCTGATCGACGCCATCGCCAAGAGCTATCGCGAGTTGCGGATCTGGGACGTCAACGCCGGCGCCGGCAAAGAACGCGGCAATGCCAGCATCAAATTCTTCGAAGAGGCCGGCCTCTTGAAGAAAGACGCGGTGACCTTCGCTCAAGCCTTTGAAACCGCGCCGCTGGAAAAAGTGTTGAAGAAGATTGGCGTAAAGAAATAAGGAAATCGCAAATCTCCTCTAACCCCTCTTTATTCAAAGAGGGAACCGGATTGCTCCCCCCTTGAGAAAACAGGGGGGAGCAGGAACCGCATCAGAAACTTTGAACCCTTGGATAGACTCAGGGCAAGCTTTTGAACCTTGAACTTTGAACCCATCGCAAAGCGATGAAGCCCAACACCCTCCGCTTTCTCTCCGTCCTCACTCTCACCGCAGCCTGGGAGATCGCCGGCCGCGCAGGCAACGCGCGCCTGCTGCCGCCGTTTTCCAAAGTCATGAGCGCCTGGTTCGATCTGCTGGTTTCGGGGCAGCTGTTTCAAGCGCTAGCGATCAGCTTACAAGCGCTGGTTATTGGTTTTCTGATCTCGCTCGCCATTGGCGTGCCGTTGGGCTTGTTGATGGGCCGCTACCGCCGCCTCGCTTCGTTTCTCGACGTCTACATGACCGCGCTGCTTACCGTGCCGATGATCTCCTTCATTCCTTTTTTGGTCATCGCTTTGGGCCTGGGACTGCACTCGCGAGTCTGGATCGTTTTTCTCTTTGCCTTCGTGATCATCGCCATCAACACCGCCGCCGGCGTGCGCAACGTCGATCCGACGCTGACGGAGATGGCGAAATCCTTTGGCGCCAAGGAAAGCGAGCTGTTTGCCAAGGTAATCCTGCCGGCGGCTTTGCCGATGATCATGGCCGGCGTGCGCCTCGGCATGGGGCGCGCCGTGTTAGGAATGGTCACCAGCGAAATGATTCTCGCGGTCGTCGGCTTTGGTGCCATGCTGATGACCTTCGGCGCGTCCTTTAACTCCCCCGCACTGTTCGCCACGATTCTCACGATCGTGCTGCTGGCCGTGGCACTGCTGGCACTGATTCAATTTCTCGACCGCAAGCTCACGCCCTGGCGCGCGGCAACATGAGTCGCCGCACACTATCCCTAATCCCTTCGTCCTGAGCTCGTCGAATGGCTCCGAAGAGTTTTTTAGCGGCGTGCTACGGCTTATAAATCGTAATATTCAGATCCCGTCCCCGCCCGCCTTCCGGACAAGCGCTGATCGCCACTAAACAATCCATCTCCGAGCGAAAGTCGACCATGTCGCCTTCCGGCCGCGGCCGGGTCATCGAGTAGCGCATGCTGCCGGTCTTAGCGTTGATCTCCATGGTCTGGAAAACATTCAGCGGGCTCGGCACGTCTTCTTTAGGCACACCATGGGGTTTCAACGCTTTGGCCAGATTCTCCCAGCAGCCATGTTTCGGGGCGACGACCTTTTTTCTGCCGAGCTTCTTCCACACGCCGCCATAGATTTTAAAAATCTCATCTCCCCATTTCTTGTAGAAGGACGTGCTGCACATGCCTTTTTCCATATCATGCGTGCCTCGATAGGTATCTTTGATAATCGTCTGCATGACGTTGTTGAACTTGGAGATCAACATGTCGCCGGTGGTCACGTAAATTTTTCCCTGATCGACTTTGGTGCGCGCCTGATCGAAACGCTCCTTGACGTTGCGCAGATTGAAAACCGTGTAATCCGCCGTCGAGTGGCCTTGCACGCGAATCACCTGGCCCTTCTTAACGGCGAACGTTGCACCGGTGTTGCTCTTGATTACTGACTCGCTGAGAATTTTCACATCGTCCTCCTCGTGGGTGGGAAATCTTCCGTAAGTTACTTGATCGATGCTCTCCAAAGCAAGAACGAATCGCTCATAGGCAATCGGCATGAGGCAACAGGGAATAGTTCGGATGCGGGCGGGCGCAATGAATTGCGCCCCTACATCGGACAACCGCAGCGATCAAGCATTAACGGTCTTAAGGAGCTCTGACTCATCGCGTCCACCGGACCGGTACACGAAAGGAATTTGTAGGGTGCGCAGCGCGCACCGTGTCTGGATGGTGCGCACGGCGCACCCTACGAGATTCATCTGCTTCTGGCTCCCTAACGATCGCATGCAGGGGCGCGATTTATCGCGCCCGCTCTCTCGTGCGCCAATCGTGAATTGAATAACTAAACTCTGCCACGTATAAGCGAGTAGTCGATCCGAAGGAGGAGCCATGCTGAACGGTTACAAGATCTGCGACGCCGACGCCCATGCGATCATGAGCCCGGCCATGTGGCAGGATTTGCCCGAGGAATTCGTCCACCGCCGCCCGCGCGCCGTGCGCATCATTGACGATAAAGACTTGGGCCGCTGGAACACCGGCTGGCTCATTGAAGGGCGCATGGAGCCGCATGTCTTCGGCCCCGGCTCCCACGCGGCAAACACGCCGGGCATCGTCATGGAAGAACTGGACACAAGATCCAATGTCGACAAGAACCACGGCGCCATTCCGATTGGCTGCCTTGATCTGTCCAAACCCGAAGAACGCATCGCCATGCTCGACAAGAGCGGCATCGACATGCAGTTTCTGATGCCGAGCACGCTCTACGCCAACATCACCGAGGAGCCGGCCTATGAAGCGGCGTTGTATCGCACCTACAACCGCTATATGGGCAAGCAATGCGGCCAGCATTCCAATCGCATTCGATGGGCCGGCCTGATTCCGATGCGCAACGGGCGCCAAGCCTGCGAGGCCATCGAGGAAATGAAAAAACTCGGTGCCGCGGCTGCGGTGGTTTACGGCACCGTCGGCAACCGCATGCTCTGTCATTCCAGCTTCACATCCGTGTGGGACGAGTTCGCCAAGAGCGGCCTGCCGCTGTGCGTGCACATGGGATCGAGCTACATGCCGCTAACCGAGTTATGCGAAAATATTTTGGACTCGAACATGATCAGTAAAGCGCTGCCGGCCAACTTGGCGTTCGTCGCCATCGTCGGCCACGGCATGCTCGACCGTTATCCGCATTTGAAAGTGGGATTTTTGGAATTCGGCGCGGAATGGATCTTCTACATGTCGGGCCGGCTGAAACACTACGCTGTCTTGAACAAGCGGCGCATGCCCAGCAGCAGGGGTCTGCTCCAGCGCGACGTTGAAGATTATTTCAAATCCGGCAGAATTTTCGTCGCCGCCGAAGCCGACGACGAAATGATGACCCAGGAGATGGCGCTGCTCGGTGAAGATCAAATTCTCTTCTCATCCGACTTCCCCCACGACGAAGGCCGCGGCGATGCGATGAAAGAGATACTGGAGCGCCACGACCTCAGCGAAGTCCAGAAGCGCAAGATTCTGTGCGACAACACGCTGCGCTTTTTCGGCCAAGGCTAGAATAATCTGACAAAAGATTGCGGGCGAAACCAGGGTTCGCAAAGTACCAGTGCCGAAAAGCCAGTAGATGCAAGGACTATTCAAAGTCAGCGCAGCGATTTCCGACCTCCTCGCCCTTTGGGAGAGGATCGAGGTGAGGGCACATTGTGGCATGACCCTGTCGCGCATCGAATCGCCCTCACCCTAACCCTCTCCCAGAGGGCGAGGGAACCGGATCGTCTCAGTGCACAAAAAGTGCATCAACGCTAACCGGGCGGCAACTAATGAACTCGATTTTCGCGGATTTCGTATTCCGTGTCGAATCAATGTTGGGTTTTAAGAAGCACACAAGGAGCACCCCCCTTGATCACAAAGATCTTCATAACTTTACTTGTTAGTTTAGCGTTCTTATCTTTCTCATTTCTAAGCGACGCCAAAACCATCCGCGTCGCCATCCCCGGCTACAACATCACCCAGATCGCTTTCTTCACCGCCAAAGATCGTGGCTATTACAAAGACGAAGGTCTCGACGTCGAGCTGATTCAGATGACCGGCACGCTGGCCAACCTCGCGCTCATGACCGGCGAAGTGCCTTTCACCACCGTCCCCGCCGCAGCCATGAGCGCTAACCTGCGCGGCGCCAATCTGCGCGTGCTGTTTTCGACCTGGGAGCGGCCGCTGTTTTGGCTCATGACTAAAACGCCGATCCGCGATGTTAAAGAACTAAAGGGCAAAAGGATGGGCGTGCCGGGGTTGAACTCCGTCGGTTATTTCTTGCTGCGCGAGTATCTCGAAAAGCACGGCATGGAGCCGGGCAAGGACTACACGTTGATCCAAGCCGGCGACAGCGCGCCGCGATTGTTAGCGCTGCAGAACGGCGTGGTCGATGCGACGATCTTGCCGCTGCCGTGGAACATCCAAGCCCAAGGCGCCGGCCTCTATGAAGCGGCGTCCATGGCCAAAAGCGACATCGTCGTGCCCAACGGCAGCATCGTCATCAAAGAAGAGCTGCTGAAGAGCGATCCAATACTCGTCGAGCAGTACGTGCGCGCCACCATGAAAGGCCTACGCTACGCCGCCGAGCGCCGAGCCAGCACGATCCCGATCCTGATGCGCAGTATGAAAATCAAAGAAGACTTGGCAGCCAAAGCCTACGACGCCGCCCGCCCTGCGCTGACGCAAGACGGCACGTTTACCGACGCTTCGCAGAAAAAAGCCGTCGAGTCTGTCCTGCGCATCGCCGGTTTTAAAGAAAGCATGACGCCGGATAAGTTTTTCAATTTCGTCGTAACGAAGAAGGTCGCTACCGAATTACAGGCGAAGGGTTGGAAACCGGGCGCGTGAGGAAAGTATGAATTATGAAGGATGAAAGCGGAAGGGACCATATAATTATCTGGCCCCAATTCATCCTTCCGCTTTCATAATTCATACTTAGTTCCCAAACACCATCGTCAAATACCCCGTCCCATTGCTGCCCTGATAACACAACGACTCGCCCTTCACGTCTTTGCCTAGAGCGCCGCGTAGCATGTAGAGATGCCCGGCGCGGCCTTCAGGGTTCCAAGTCTCGAAATCTTCATCGCTCATATCGAGCAAACGGCCGTGCTGGCCTTTTTCCAGCCAGTCTTTAGCCAACAAATCGATGCGCTCCCCTTGCGGGCAGACATACTCAGGCGGCTTGGAAAAATCGAACGTGTGCGACAAGCCGCCGCTGGCGACGAAGAAAGCCCTGCGCCCGAGTTGGCGCACCGCTTGCGTCATCGCTTCGCCGAACTGGCGGTGCGCTGCGCGCGGGCCGCGCCACCAAATCGAGCATGGCACGAGCGGCGTGCGCCGCGCACCCGAGAGTAAATGGCCCGGTACCCACACCGCGTGCTCCTGCGCAACGCGGTGCATGCGCCGCGTGGGAGTGCCGCTGTGCTGCGCCAGATGCGCAATCAACGCCGCCAACTCCGGATCGCCGGAAAAATCGAACAACTGCGGCTCGACGCCTTCGTAGGACGAATCGCAGCCGTCTCGATGCAGCGCGCCATCGTCGATGAAAAATCCATCGCGCGGCATCCAATGGGTCGATGCCAACACGATTACGTCCGGCTTTAGCTCATCTAAACGCTGACGCACTTGGTCGATGGCGGCTAGGGATTTGTTGCGATGGTCCGCCGGCCGGTGCCGCGCCTCGTACATGGGAATGGTGTGCGGCAGTACCACCCCACCTATGAACCCACCGACCGTTGGCCCTGGCTTTGAATCAACCGGCTCAGGCGCGTGCCCGCAATACTCCCGCACGCACCAATGCGCGAAGTCCACGGTTGCTCCCTGCGCTTCAATCCTGCCGCCGACGTCGAGAGCGATGACCCGAATCACCGGAATTTCTTCGCGACCGAGCACTGAAAACGCTTCCGGCATGACGGCTACGGTATAGACACAATCGTTCTTCTCCGTGATGGTCGCACCATTTTCTTGCCGGCTCATCGTCCGCGGGTAGCCCAACACCTCGATGTCGATGACCACGGCCGGCCGCGCAGCGAAACGCGCCAACGCTGGGGTCCAGGTATGCGTGAGCTGCACGACGGTGCCTCGCTCGTACATGTCATCTACGGTTCGATAAGCCATAACTTTCTCCAATGCGACAATGCGAATCCTAACCGAGGTTTAGCAAACTCATTGCTTTATTGACAGCGTCCTCGCCGCGGGGATAAATACCGATCTGAATCAGACCGGTCGTCAATGAGTAATCAAATACACACGCTCCCAGGGTCCGATAGCGCACGCGCCGGTTACGTCATTCAAGCGCAGAATGTCAGCAAAACCTTCCAAACCCCGGACGAACAAAAAGTCGGCGCGCTGGAAAACATCTCGCTCGACGTCGCCGCCGGTGAGTTTGTCACCGTCGTCGGTCCGAGCGGCTGCGGCAAGTCCACGCTTATCAAATTAATCGCCGGCCTTGTCGTGCCGACTTCTGGGCGTATCATTTATCAAGGGAAAGAAGTGCTGGGCCTCAACACCAAAGTTGGTTACGTGCCGCAGGAGAGCAAGCTCTTTCCCTGGCTGACCGTCGAGGAAAACGTCGCCTTCGGGCTCGACAGCAAAGGTTACTCGGCGAAAGAACGTTCGGAGCGGGTGCAATATTTTATTCGCCTCGCCGGTCTTGTCGGCTTCGAAAAACGCTACCCATCCCAGCTTTCCGGCGGCATGAGTAAGCGCGCGTCGATCGTGCGCGCGCTCGCCTACGACCCGCCGGTGATTTTGATGGATGAGCCGTTCGGTCCACTCGATGCGCAAACGCGCATGATCTTGCAAGACGAATTGCTGAAAATCTGGGAGCAAAAGCGCCAGACCATCGTGTTTGTCACTCATGATCTGGTTGAGGCCGTGGCCCTCGCCGATCGCGTCGTCGTCATGACTCACCGCCCCGGCCAGATCCGCGACGTCATCCAAGTGCCCATGGCGCGACCAAGAAATATTTTTGAGATTCATCGGCAAGATGGTTTTGACGAGGCCCATGCCCGGTTGTGGAATATTTTCCGGCATGAGTTGAATGTGAAAAACGGCGCTGAACGCTAGTCACTCGTAAGAGCAGGAGATGCTTGCACCACGAAGACACGAAGACCACGAAGGACGGAGAAAGAATTTCATGGTGTTTCTTTCCGAACTTCGTGGCCTTCGTGTCCTCGTGGTGAGATCATGAATTTCCAATTGCCATGACCACCGACGCCCAGACAACTCAAGTCGCCAGCACACGCAGCCATCGCCCGGCGTGGCAGCGCGTGCTGATGATTCATGGGATCAGAATCTTTATCGTCGGTGGATTTTTCCTGCTCTGGGAGTACGCCTCGGGTAACTGGATCGAAGCGTTTCTTATCAGCAGCCCGAGCAAAATCTGGGCGGCGTTCGTAAAAGTCTGGCAGTCCGGCGAGCTCGCCACCAACACCTGGGTGACCTTTCAGGAAATCGCCATCGGTTTTCCCATCGGTGCACTGACCGGAATCTGGACCGGCTATATGTTCGGCCGGAGCAAGCTTTTGGCGGATATTTTCGAGCCCATCATCATCGCCCTCTACGGCGTGCCACGCACGGCGCTGGCACCGCTGTTCATTGTCTGGCTGGGCATCGGTATCTGGTCGAAAGTTGGCGTGGTTTTTATCCTGGTTTTCTTTCTCAACTTTTTTAATACCTACGCCGGTATGAAACAGCTCGATCAAGAGTTCGTCGACTTGGCGCGCTTGATGGGCGCCAACCGCTGGCGCCTGTCATTTCGCGTCATCCTGCCGGCGGTGTCGCCCTATATCATCACCGGATTCAAAACGAGTATCCCGTTCTCAGTGATCGGCGCCATCACCGGCGAATTCATCGCCGCCACCGAAGGCTTGGGCTACTACATCCGCGCCGCCGCCGGCGTCTTTCGCACTGCCGACGTGTTTGTCGGCATCGCCGTGTTGATGATAATCGTCATCCTGATGAACAAAGTCGCCGATCTGATCGAACGGCGCGTGCTGCGCTGGCAAACTCAAACCGAAAGCGTTCAGGTACAAGGATAAGGAGGTATCGTTCAATGACGAAAACACTTTGCGCCATGGCTGTCGCCATTCTGGCACTGGGAGCCGCCCATGCCCGCGCTCAGCAGAAAGAAGAGATCACCATCACCACGGCGGTTTCCAATCTCGCCTTTTCGGCGGTATGGGTCGCCGAGCAGTTGAAATATTTCGAGCAAGAAGGCGTGCGCGCCAAAGTTGTCGTCGCCGGCGGTGGCTCACAATGTCAGAGCGCCGTGGTCGGCCGCTCGGCGCAGTATTGCGCGTCGTCATCCGAAGGCTTGATCCTCGCCTACGCCGAAGGTGCACCGCTCATCGCCGTCCAAACGCACAACCGCAACATGACGCTCACCGTCGGCGTGCGCAAAGCCATCGCCGATAAGCTGAAGCTCACGCGCAAAAGCCCGCTGGCCGAGCGCATGGCAGTGGTCAATCACCTGGGCACCATCGGCACCACCGGCCCGGGCGCCGTATCGGAGCAGATCTTTCGCTTCATCGCCAACAAAGTCAAAGCCGATCCGAGCAAACTAAAGTTTGCCGCCCTCGGCGGCAACGAGCTCGTGCCAGCATTGATGAACAATGTCATCGACGGCTTCGCCCAATCGCCGCCGTCGGTGGAGATCACCGAAGCGGCCGGCAAAGGCTACGCGCTGATTCCGTTAGGGTTGGGGGAAATCCCGGAATTCACCGACTACCCGTTTGAAGTTCTAATGGCGCGGCCCGACTACGCCGAAGCCAACCGCGAGACCACCAGTGCGGTGTCACGAGCAATCTCACGCGCCGGCGCGCTCTATCACAGCAAGCCCAATGAATTTAAGGCCGCGTTGCGCGCGCATAAGTTTTCCGACAAAGCGAAATTGGAGGACGACGTCTTCAACCTCGCCTACAGCATGGTCGCCCCAGCCATGCCCAGATGGGGCAACATGACCACCGACGGCTGGAACAAAGTGATCAACTTCGCCCACGGCGCCGGCATGTTGAAAGATCGCTCGAAGATTCCTACGGCTACGGAAGGATTGCTCTGGACCAACAAGTTCGTGGGAAAAGCGCCGTGATCGCGCCTCTCGCGATTCAAGATTACAGATTCCAAATTCCAGATTGAATCCGGAATCCGACGATTTGGAATCTGGAATTCACTGTTCGCTGCTCGCAGCGACCTGCGATCACCGCACGCCCATCGCCGCGAGAAAAGCTTTCAACGAGCCAAACTTTAAATAGGGATTGGTCTTCTTCTGCTCGCCGATGGTAGCTTGGCTGAGCCGCGAGTAATTATGTCCGGGGAAGAGAATCGTTGACTCGGGCAGCGCCGCGAGTTTTTGCGTCAGGCTGTAATACATCTGTTCCGGGTTGCCGCCGGGAAAGTCGACCCGGCCGCAGGCGTCGATGAACATGGTGTCGCCCGACACGACGCGCCCGTCAACGAGAAAACATTGTGATCCCGGCGTGTGGCCGGGTGTGTGCATCAGTTCAATTTCAATCCCGCCGACGTTGATCTTGTCGCCATTATCGCTCTTGATCATGTCCGACGCCGACAAGCCTTTGATGAACTCGGCTTCGGCCTTGTGAACGACGACCTTGGCTTTGCACTTTTCCAATAGCTCTACCGCGCCATCGATCTCCATCCCGGCGAACCCGCCGCCGACATGATCGGGATGCGTGTGCGTCACAAACGCATGGGTGATTTCCATCTCATCTTGTGCAGCAATCTTCAGAATCGTTTCGATTTCCCAAGCCGCATCGACCACCGCAACTTTGCGCGTCTGCGTCGAGCCGACCAGATAAACATAATTCTGCATCGGCCCAATTTCGATCTGCTTGAAATATATCGAAGGATTCATTTTGGAATCTGGAATCTGTAATTTGGAATTCGCTTTCAGCGATCCTTCGCTGAAAGCGACGCGTAACTCACACCCTCGCCATTATCCTTGCTCACCGGCAAGCCCGATTCTTCCCAACCCGCCGCAATCAGTCGCCCGGTTTGATCGCGCATGCCGCCAAAGCCGCCGAGCATATTCGACAGGTCCTGGTAGCCCGCTTCCGCCAGCAGCCCAGCAGCCCGCGCCGAGCGCCCTCCGGCCTGGCAACCGAGAACCAGCTTTTTGTCTTTGGGAAAATTCTTTGCAACCACACTGACAAAATCAGGATTCAACACCATGCCGCGCGCGGGATCGGGAAAGGCGACGGGAATGTTCACGGCGCCGGCCGGATGGCCGTTGTCAAACTCCCGCGGTGTGCGCACGTCGATGTAAATGGCAGTCGTATCGGCTTTGAGGAGATCGTGTGCTTGATGTGGCGTGATATCTTTGAAAGACATTTTGCGTTCTCGTTTGGCGTCTAGAGTCTTGCGTCTAGCGTTGGGTGAATCCGGAAACGCCAGACCACAGACGCTAAACCCTAGACGCCCCGCGCTCTTCGCGCGCCCTACATCCCCATTATATTGTATCCCGCGTCGACGTGAAGCACCTCGCCGGTCACCGCGCTGCCCCAGTCGCTGCACAGGTAAAGCGCCGTCTTGCCGACCTCTTCTGCGTCGATATTACGCTTGAGCGGCGCTTTGTCGGCGACGTGATGCAGCATTGACTTAAAATCTGAAATCCCTGCCGCCGCCAGCGTGCGCAGCGGCCCGGCGGAGATCGCGTTGACGCGAATGCCCTTGGGCCCGAGATCGTGCGCGAGATAGCGCACGCTCGCTTCCAACGCCGCCTTGGCAACACCCATGACGTTGTAATTGGGAATCACTTTTTCCGAGCCCATGTAGGTCAGCGTGATGATCGAGCCATTGCGGCCTTCCATCAACGGCGCCGCACCGCGCGTCAGCGCGACCATCGAGTAGGCGCTCACATCCATGGCCAATTGAAACCCAGCGCGGCTGGTTTGCACGTAAGGATTCGACAAGTCTTCCTTGTTGGCAAAAGCGATGGCGTGAACCAGAATATCCAGGCCGCCCCATTGCTGCTTCAATGCGGCGAAAACCGCATCGACATCGCCATCTTTGGTCACGTCGCACGGCAGAATAATCTTGGAGCCGATGCCTTCGGCCAGCGGCCGAACACGCTTCTCCAAAACCTCGCCGGCAAAAGTAAACGCCAACTCAGCGCCTTCTGCATGAAACGCCTCGGCAATCGCCCACGCGATGCTGCGATCGTTGGCCACACCAAAAATCGCCGCCTTTTCCCCCGACAAAAGTCCCATAGCACCCCCAACCTGATTTTGGATTTTAGATTTTCGATTTTGGATTATCGGAGGGGTTGTCCTTTCCCTCCAAATTACTTGAAATCCCGCGGGCGCCTCGACCTAGAAGAGTAACGGCTGCTTTGTGCGGACAATCCAAAATCGAAAATCCAAAATTATTTCTTAATCCGCAGTCCACGCTGCCAAAGATACTCGGCCTCGCCAGTCTGCTTGGCAATCCAACGCGAAAGCACAAAAAACAGATCACTCAAACGGTTCACGTATTTGATAACGTCGGGGTTGATTTCTTCCGTGTTGGCTAGGCGCAAGATCTCCCGCTCGGCCCGCCGGCATACTGTCCGACACTGGTGCAGATATGCGCCGATGCGTCCGCCTCCCGGCAAGATGAATGATTTCAGAGGTTCGAGGTCTTTCTGGCACTGGTCCATCCATTTTTCCAAGCGCGCGACCTGTTTGCCGCCGACACGGTACATTCCTTCACGAAAGAACTCCGGAGGTGTCGCTAGCTCGCTGCCTAAATCAAACAATTCGTCTTGGACCTGGCGCAGGACTTCGTCGAGAAATCGATGCGCCTTGCCGTCCGTCAGTTTTTCTTCGTTAAAAACCCGCGCCAACCCGACGATCGAATTTAACTCATCAATCGTACCATAGGCTTCGATGCGCAACGAATCCTTTGGCACCCGCTTGCCGCCGACTAAAGCCGTTTCGCCTTTGTCGCCGGTGCGTGTGTAGACCTTGGTGATGCGAACGGCCATAGCAATTGAAAATAGATAGTGGAAAATTGAAAATTATCGGAGGCTGCCGTTTTCAATTTTCCATTTTCAATTATCCACTAGCTTTTGATCGGCTTTGCCAGAACAAATAAACCGGGATTCCCAGACAGACGATAATCAAACCGATGAGAGATTCCTTCGGTTTCTGGGTTACCGAGCCCCAGACGATCCATAAGTGAATCAGCACGAAGAGCAATGGTACGACCGGGTAGCCCCACAGGCGGTAGGGCCGTTTGAGATTGGGCATCTTGTAGCGCAGCACGATCACGGAACCGACCGTAAAAGCGGAAAATAGCGTGATCACCACGCTCACGTAAGTAAACAGCGTGCCCCAAGTGTTGGTGAGAATTAGCAGGCAACTCCACACGGCTTGCAGCAGGATCGCTTTCGTCGGCGTGCCGAAATTAGGATGAACATAGGTAAGGCCGCGGAAGAACACACCGTCCTTGGCCATGGCGTAGTAAATCCGCGGCCCGATCATCGTCACGACATTGAGCGCGCCCAAGATCGAGATTGTGATAATCGCAGTTATCAAAGCGGACGTTTTGTAGCCAAAGAGCGCTGTGGTGGCGACCTCGGACATGCGCAGCGCGCCTTTCATCTCTGTGACCCGCACGGCGTAAATATAGACCGCATTGATCGCCAGATAGAGCACGATGACCAGCACTACACCGTAAAACAATGCGCGTGGTAGATTTCTTTCGGGATCTTCCACCTCACCGGCAATGTAAGTGACCGCGTTCCATCCGGAATAGGCGAAGATTACCGGTATGAATGCCGCGCCAAATACGCTGGGGTTGCCGATTTTCTCCCAATCGAAGAGCGGCGTGAAATGGCTGCTGTTACCGTTGCCGAGCAACAAACCGAAGACGATGATTCCCAGAAGCGCGCCAATCTTGAAGACCGTCAGAATATTCTGCGCGGTGGTCCCTTGTTTCACGCCAAGACAGTGCAATCCTGAGATGATCAAGACGACGGCCATCGAGAACAGCGTTCCAGCGGTTGCACTGATCGGGACCACCGGCAGCGGAATTGAAAACAGCACCTCTTTCGAATCCAGCACCGGAATAAAGAACGCAACGAAGCCGCTTAAAATCACCGAGAGAAAAGCAATGGCGCCGGAGAACGTGACAAGAAACGAAGACCAGCCGGAGAGAAAGCCCATGACTTTGCCATAGGCCTCGCGAATGTAGATATAGTCGCCGCCAGCGTAGGGCAGGCTCGCCGCCAGCTCAGCGCACGTGAGCGCGCCGGCGAGGGCGAGAAACCCGCCAAAGAGCCACACGAGCAGGACACCGCCGGGTGTTGGCAAAGTTTCGGCGATTGCGCCGGTGGAAATAAAAATCCCCGTGCCGATCATATCGCCGGCAATCAACATCACCGCCGAAAACAAGCCAATCTGCCGCTTCAGTTCGGTTTGCGCCATAGCGACTAGGAATACAGGGAATTGACTGAACAGGCAAATATTTTCCTAAAGCGAATCCCGCCGAGACTGGGAACAACCGGCAGCGAAATGTTACGCTTACGGCACGATTTCGGTGCAGGAGGTCTCCAATGAAGTTCCTGTTCTTAGCGATCACGACGCTGCTGTTGCCGCTGCCCAGCAGCGGCCAAGATGCGGTGAAGCGCGATCAGCACCAGATGCATCGGCTGCACAACGACCCCAAGGCTTATATGAAAGCCTTGGAGGATCCGAAGCGCGACGAATACCAGAAGCCGCACGAAGTTTTGACCGCGTTGAACATCAAGCCGGGCGAAGTCATCGCCGATATCGGCGCCGGCACGGGTTATTTCACTTTCCGCCTGGCGCACCACGTCGGCGACAAGGGTAAAGTCTACGCCATCGACGTCAGCCCCGACATGATTAAACATATCAATCGGCGTATCCGCGACACCAAAGCAAACAACGTGACGACGATTCTCGCCGAACCGGACGACCCGTTGTTACCCGATCACTCGGTGAATCGCTTTTTTATTTGCGACGTCTGGCATCACGTCGATGATCAAAAGAAATATCTCGCGCTCATGAAAAAGACGCTGAAACCCGACGGTGAAGTGGTGATGATCGACTTTCACAAGAAAGAATTGCCCTTCGGCCCGCCCATGCAAATGAAAATCGCCCGCGAAGATCTGATCAAGCAATTGGAAGGCAACGGCTTCAAACTAGCCAAGGAACATACTTTCTTGCCACATCAATATTTCCTCGTGTTCACACCGAAGTAAGACGGGCTCGGATATTTCTCGCGCAAAGACGCAAAGGACGCCAAGATTAAAGAGTCTTTCCTTTGCGTGCTTTGCGCCGTTGCGCGAGGCGTTCCGATTCCTATTTTCCTCCGCAAGCGTAAAACACCAACGCGTTGCGATACAAAATCGCGTCCTTGGCTTCCTCCGACAATTCCGCGCTCTCCGTCAACTCGGCCAACTCGTGCTTGCACGTCTGCGCATTTACCTCGTGGGGAAAATCGCTCGAATACATGAACGGCTCGCTGCCGATCATCTCGACGGCCTTGGCGATCAACGGCTCGCCGCCTTCGCAGCCGATAAAAATCCGCCGCGCTTTGACGTGACGAACGATATAGTCGCTAACCCGTTCACCTTTTCGCAATTTTAGATAGGCGCCGCGGAGATCGCGCATGACGTGCGTTTCGTAGGATCGGTCAAATCGTTCGAGGCAAAACAAAAACCACGCCACGCCGCCTTCGAGAAAACCGAACTCGATCTTGGAATATCTTTCGAGCACGCCATTGAAGACAATCGACGCCAGCGAAATCATCTGCCCCAGCGGATGGCCGATGGCGTGCACCGCGGCGTAGGGATCGAGCCCGTCCATGCCCATGCGGCCGTGCACGCCGCCGTGGATGGCGATACAGCAGCCCAACTCGTTGGCGACTTCGTAAATCGGAAAATAGGTCGGCGTGCCGAGCGGCGGCGCATGTAAACTGTTGGAAGGAATCACTGCGCCACACAATCCTAACTGTGTCACCGCGCGCCGCAGCTCCTCCGCCGCAGCTTGGGGACTCAAAACCGCCTGCGGCAGGAGCGCCAAGCCGTGAAAGCGTGAATTGAACTTGACGTAAGTCTCAGAGAGCCAATCGTTGTACGCCCGCGTCGCGTCCACCGCCCAATCGAGATTGACGATATTCGCCGAGGCCACGCCGGCGGTGGGATAGAGCACCGTCGCTTCGACGCCGACTTCGTCCAGGAATGCCAACCACTCTCTTGGTCCGACTTTGCGATTGAACGCGCCGGGCGGCATGTCGACCAGATGTCCGGCATGCAAATGATCGAAGGGCGGGAACGGGTTAAAAGGCTGTTCCTTGGCTTTGTCGCGGTACGCCTGTGGCATACGCGCAATGATCGCGGCGGCATCTTCGGCGACATGGCCGTCGGCATCGATGATTCTTCTTCTCGCCATGGTGAGTCTTCCTTTCGAGTGGAACCCTCTGTGCAGATAAACCTTGCTTATTTCAATTCACACGTCGTATACAACCATCATCGCACGGAGGTCCAACATGAAAATCATGGTCGTCGGCAGCAGCGGCTACATCGGCCGTCATGTCGTAAAGGGGATGTCTTCGCAAGGCGCAGAGGTGGTTGCTTTCGATGTCGTCCCCGCACCGCCGGCATGGCAAGTCGCCGGCGTCCCGTTCATCCAGGGCAACATGACCAACTTGGAAGAGGTCATGGCCGCAGTCGTCGACCACAACGTCCGGCGCATCGTCGCACTGGGCTACTACATGACGCCGCTGCTCCAGCCGGAATGCCGCGATTTGATGAACGCCGCGCGCATCAACATCGTCGGCGTGACCAATATTTTTGAAGCGGCACGGCTCGCAAAGCTCGATCGGGTTATTTTCGCCAGCACCGTTGGTATCTTCGGCTATCAGGACGTCTACGGACCAGAGCCGATCGACGAAAACACCGAGCCGCGCGGGACCAAAAGCCTCTATGGACTGATGAAGCTCGTCAACAACGGCCTCTCCGAGCGCTACAACAAAACCTGCGGCACGAGAATCGTCAAAGTCCATTCCGCCGCCGTCATCGGCCCCGGCAACACCGCGTTCTCCAAGCGCATGATCCAAGACCCCGCCCTCGGCAAACCCGGCTTCGGCAACTGGCCATCCGCCGGTCCGCGCAACATCGTCGGCGTCAACGACATCGCCCAGCTCTACGCAAAGATAACGTTAGCGAAAGAAGTGAAGCACGACACCTACATGGGCACCGGCCCAACACCGACCGGCAAGGAGCTCGCAGGGTTAGTAAAAAAATATCTGCCGGAAGCGGAGATCACCTTTGACGAAAAAGTCCGTATTCCGGCGTGGAGATTTGATAACTCTAGAGCAGTGAAGGAGTTTGGTTGGCAGATACAATCGGTGGAGGAAATGGTTGTTGATGAGATCAACGGCACGAGAACGGCAGCCAGCTTGCCACTTGTCTCGTAAGAAGTTCGTAGGGTGCGCCGTGCGCACCGTTCGGAATCGGCGCGCACGGCGCACCCTACAAGCACCGCGTTATTCACACATCGAGCTCTGTCCCAACACCAAGCTTTTTTGCCTTCTGGCACACCCAAGCCGCGGTAGCCACATCAAGTATTCCGTACGCCGGATTCATGCCGATCCAAATTTCTTCCGCGCTCATTCTCGTCTTTACCCTGCCCGCGACGACATCCCCTAACTCCGTCGAAAAATCCGCCTCGTTCATTTTGCCAGAGCGCACCAATTCCACCAAATCTTGATAGGGCGGCACGTGCGTAAGAATGCCATCATTATAGGTCGTAATGATTTTGCTCTTTACATAGGTCGCCTGATCGATCTCTTCCGGAGAATTGGCGAGGATCGTGCAGCCCGGCGATATCCAGTCGCCTTTCATCACTGGCTGCAAAGCTTTCGTTCCTGTCGTCACGATCTCGGCGCCACGGATTGCGGTTTCGGCATTGGCGACTTCACGAACCGTCACGTTGCCTCCTAAGCGCGCTTGCAGATAAGCGACCACTTCGGCGCGATGCGGCGGCGTCGGACTCCAGACGCGCAAATCGCGGATCGGCCGCACTGCGCAGACCGCTTCTGCAGCCCAGCGGGCCAGGCGGCCGGAACCGATCAACGCCAAGTTCGACGCGTTCGGCAGTGCCAAATATTTTGCCATAACGCCGCAGGGCGCCGTGCTCCGCACGGCGTGCACGAGATGATCGGAGATCAGCGCTTTCAGCTCCATGGTATCCCAGTCGAACAACACCAACAGGACACCGCCGCCTCGGCGCCGCAACGAGGCACCAAGCCGCACGCCGTAGCCTAGCTCTTCGATGGCGCCAGGAATGATGCGCAGGTCGCGCGTCCACGGGCGGCCTTTGCCCATGCTGTCCTTTTCGAGCGGCGGATGGAGCACCCGCACGCGCGGCGCGACCACCGATTGACCGTTGCCGACGCGGCGAAAGGCTTCTTCGATGGCAGGCACAACGTCGGTCATGCGGATATCGAGTCGTTCCGTATCGGCATAGGACAGGTAGAGCATGAAACGTTATTTACGACGTAAGTCGATCGAGTCGCAACCCTGGGCTACACCGCCTTGAGCGAGGGAACCACAACGCTAGACTCTAAACGCTTAGCCGTCCTCGGTTGCAATAACCGCGAAATTTTATAGAAATGACGAGATTATGGATTGGCAGGACCCAGTCGATTTTGAAGCCGGCAATCACGGCAACAAGCCTTTTTCGATTCGCATCCCCTCACTCGTCGTCACCCGCGGCAAAAACGACCGGTTGAATTTCTTGACCGCCATGTGGTTCACGCCCACCGGCGCTGAGCCTTCGCGCATGGTGGTGGCGATTCAAAAGAAAACTCTCACCTATGACTACATGATGGAGCGCGGCGAGTTCGTCATGACCGCGCCGACCGACAAAATGATGGACGTAGTCGTCTTCGCCGGCTACATTTCTGGCCACGACGTGGATAAATGGAAAGCCGCAGGGCTCACCGCGGTGCAGCCGTCGAAAGTTTCCGTGCCGCTCATCGGCGAAGGCATCGGCAACGTTGAGTATAAGATCATCAATCAAATCCCTTTTGACGACGACATGGACCTTTTTGTCGGCCAAGTGTTGGCCACGCATATTCGGAAGGGTGTCATGGAAGGTGAGCTCTATCGCGCCGACTCCGACCCGCTGCCATTGCTGTACATGGGCACGCGCTATGAGAACGGCGAGTCCACCGGCAAATACTATGCGCACATGAGAGACATCGATAAAGCCAACTATGATTCGCCGCTATTGAAAGAATATCTCGCGCGGCCGAGGCGGCGGGCGGGTAAAGCACAATGAGAACCAGCAAAACTCCCGTATCGGAACTATTCACCACGAAGGACACGAAGAACACGAAGGAAAGAAAAGTTTCTAATTTTCTTTATCCGAACTTCCTGTCCTTCGTGGTGAGAAAGTATCAGATCGCAATCTGCGTGCTTGCCGCACTGGCGGTGAGCGTGAGCGTTGTGACCGCGCGCGCCCAAGAGCGTGAGAAAATCCGTGTCAGCACGCTCTTCGTCGGCTCCTCACTGATTCCGTTTTGGATCGGCCGTGAGCAGGGCATCTTCGCCAAGCATGGCATCGACGTCGAACTAATCTGGATGCAATCGAATCTCTCGACGGCCGCGCTGCTCGCCGGCGAAGTCGATACCGCTTTCGGCACGCCGCAGTCGCTGTTCGCCGCGCTGACCGCAAAAAATCCGCCGCCGCTCACGACCATCGCCGCCTGGGGCTCGGCCTCGGAACACTGGCTTGTCGTGAACCCATCGATCAAGACCGGCAAAGATTTGGAAGGCAAAACCATCGGCGTCAGCCGACCGCGCTCCGCGGATCATGGCTACACGACGGTGATTCTCGAGCGCATGGGTGTCGATCCTAAAAAAATTACCTGGCTTTCCACCGGCGGCCAGGCGCAACGAGTGCTCGCCGTTGAAGCCGGCACGACCATGGGCAGCTCGTTTAACCGTTATTACACGCTGCAACTCAAGCGCAAAGGCTTCCGCGATCTCGCCAAGCTCGAACGCCCCGACTATCCGTTTCCGCCGTCGATCTTTGTTGCCAAGAAAGACACCCTTCAAAGCAAACGACGCGCGTTCAAATCGCTCCTCACCGCGATGATGGAAGCCTCGGAGCGGCAAAAGGCCAACAAAGAGCTTTCGCTGCAGCTCATTCGGAAACATCTACGCATACAAAATCCCGAAGTGGTCGAAGCCGCGTACGAGGACGGCGTGACCTTAAGCTATCCTTACTTCACCGAGCGGCAGTTCAAGATTTCCATCGAGCTGTTGGAAAAAAGCATGGAGCAGCCGGTGCAGCTCACCTACAAGCAAGTGATCGATCACAGCATCCTCGACGAGATTAATCGGCCCGGCATGAACCGGCCCAACTGAAGCAGTTTAACAGCCTTTTCCGCCGTGCCGTAGAAGCCGTTTTACCGAGTGGAGAAAAATCTATGAGATCATTGGTCAAGTGCTTCGCCAGTGCCGCGATCGTTCTGGCAGCCTTCTTCGGCGCAGATTATGCGCGGGCTCAGTCTAACGAAGAGCTGTGGCGCGCGCTGGAAAAACTGCCGGCCGCCGAGCGCGAGAAAAAACTCGTTGAGGGCGCAAAAAAAGAAGGCGAGATGGTGTGGTACACCAACTCGGGTATCGAGAACGCGACACGCTACATCCAGGCCTTCAGAAAAAAATACCCGTTCATCAATGCCAACTTCTGGCGTTCGAAAACTCGTCAGGTTACCCAGCGCGTGGTTTCTGAAGCCAACGCCGGCAAGCATTTGGTCGACGTCATCAAGCCGTCCACCGATCTCTTGCCGATTTTCCTAGAAAAAAATCTGATTGCCAAATATGACACGCCGATGCGTGCGATCTACCCAGCGCACGCCAAATCGGCTTTCTACACGAACATGAACTATGCGTTTCGCGTGTTTGCTTTCAACCCGCGCAAAGTCAGCTTAAAAGACGTCGCCAAGAGCTGGGAAGATTTGCTTCATCCGAGATGGAAAAGCGAAATTCTGTTCGATGAATCTTCGCTCGAAGAAGTGATGGCGCTGCTCGCCGCGTGGGGCAAAGAGAAGACGGTGAACTATCTGAACAAACTGAGCCAACAGCAGCTATTGATTCGCGTCGGGCGCGACACGACGACGCAGATGATGATGGTCGGCGAAGCGCAAATGGCAGTGACGACTTACGGGTATAACAACGAGAGCCTGCGCGCGACCAACGCGCCCGTTGATTGGGTCGCTCAAGATTTGATCCCGACGCTGATCTATCCGCTGACGCTGGCGCGCAACGCGCCCCATCCGCACGCCGCCGCGCTGTTTTACGATTATTTGATTTCCGAAGAGGGCCAACGCTTGATCGCCCGCGAAGGCCGCGTGGTCGCCCATCCCAAAGTGGAACCGGTCTATCCCCGCATGAAAGAGTTGCAGAGTCTCTTGGGCACGCCGCGCATCCAGCTCAACACGCTGGAACAAAACGCCAAGCTGCTCAAAGACGGTGTGCAAATACTCGACGAAGTCGTGCTAAAACGTAAATCCGGACATTAAGTGGAGCATCCCATGTTTCAAGCCGAAACCCTCGACCATGTCGCTTTTCCCGTGCGCGACCTGCCGCGCTCGGAAAAATTCTATCTCGAAACCGTCGGCCTGACGTTCATGACCCAGCGCAAAAACGCCGACGGCTCGCCGCGCCACACATACATGAAAGCCGGCGAAAACATTGTCGGCCTGACGCTGCCCGGCGTTGCCGTGCCGGCGTCGCCGAGCGGCGCGCCGCGCTACGCGATCGCTCTGCCTGATGAAGCGAGTTTCGACGCGGCGGTGAAACGGATTCAAGCCAGCGGCGTGAAGTGCTTCGAGGTCGAAACTCACGGCTCGGACACGCCTTTTTTAAAAGCCTTCCAGTTCATCGACCCCGACGACAACCAGATCGAGCTGTGCATTCGCCGCGTACCGTTGGCGGTAAAAGACGGCATCAGCCACGTCATCTTTGAAACGTCGAACCTCGAGCGCGCAAGTAAATTTTACACCGAAGGATTGGGATTGAAGTTCGTCGGTGAAGTGCGCGGTGAGACGCTTTTCGAATTTCAGAACGGCCAGATGGTCGGCGTCAAAGAAGTCAAAGAATTGGCCGAGCGCACCAAGAAAAAAGGCCGCGCCTGCCACGTCGCCTTCAACGTCAGTCAGGAAGACTACGACATTATGTTAGAACGGATTCCGGCGCTCGGCGGCAAGTCGCTCGGCGACTTCCGCGCGACGGATGGGCTACGGCCAGAGGGAGAACGGAGCATTTACTTCTTCGACCCCGACACCAACTATCTGCAGATCACCGCGCTTGGCGCCGAAGATGTGCCGATGATTTCCGACGAAGAAAAGTGGAAGCTCACCATTGCCAATCGCCAGCAACAGGGCAAAGGTATTTCGAGCTTCGACAAAGGCGTGAAGATTCAGAAATAGACTTTCACCACGGAGGACACGGAGAACACGGAGATTTGGGAACGTAATTTTCCGACCTCCGTGCCCTCCGTGTCCTCCGTGGTGAAAAAGGAACCTCGTGGCACTAGAAAAACCGATCATCCCCACTTTCTCGATGGCCGAACGCGACCGGCGCTGGGCGCTGCTGCGCACCGCAATGAAGAAGGCCGACCTCGACGCACTCATTTGCCTGCCCCACGAAGGTCACTGGGACCAATTTGGCTGCGATACGCGCTACATCACCCAGATCGGCGGCACGCAGACCGAGTGCGGCTGCGTCCTGCCGCTCGAAGGTGAAGTGACCGCAGTCGTCCGCGGCGAAAATGAAATCGAATGGTGGGGGCTGGCGCAGGACTGGGTCAAAGACATCCGCCCGTCGCGCCGCTCCTACGGCGAGCCGGTGATCGAGCGTTTGAAAGAAGTCCGCGCCACGCGCGTAGGCGTGGTCGCTCTCTCTGGAATGGTGCGCGCACCGGAAGGCGTCGTGCCTTGGGGGACGTTTGAGAAGATCCGCACCGCGCTGCCCAATGTCAAATTCGAGAACGGCACCGATGTCATGCAGCAAGTGCGCGCGGTGAAAAGCGCTGAAGAAGTCGCGTTCATCGAGAAAGCTGCCGAAATCATCGGCCATGCCAATGAAGTGTTGCTCCAGCACGCCAAAGTCGGCGTCGGCGAACATGAACTGATCGCCGAGATGCTGCGAGAGATTGTGCGCCGCGGCGGCGAGCCAATCACCATGATGCTGTTCGGCACCGGCGGACCTGAAGTCCCTTGGGCGCAGCGCGTCTTTACGACGAGAAAGCTTAAACCAGACGACTTGATCAACACCGAGGTCGAAGGCAAATACGCCGGCTACATCGCCCAGGCGCTGCAGCCGGTTGTGCTCGGTCCAAGACCGAAAGATTTAGAAAAAATCTTCGACGCCACCAAAGTGATCTTCGACCGTATGCTGAAGTTCCTGAAGCCCGGCATCACCTTCGGCGCCGTCGCCAAATTTTACCAAGACGAAGTCGCCGCCGCCGGCTACGAACCCGACGGCGCCCTCTTGCACGGCCGCGGCCTCGGCGAAGACGCCCCGATGCTCTGGGGCGCACGCAAAGACTTTCCCGAAAAAGACCAACTCATCAAAGAAGGCCACGTCTTTATTCTCAAGCCCGCCTGCAAACAAGGCTTCATGCGCGACTCCATCCGTGCCGGCGACACCGTCGCCGTCGAAGCTCGCGGGGCGAGAAGACTGGGCAAGCGAGAATTGTTCTTCGCCTCAGTGTAGCTTTCACCAACGCAATCTTGTCTCTTCCCCCTTGACGGGGGAAGTTTAGGATAGGAGTGCCGCGCAGCGCAATCACCCCCTTCCTCATTCCTTCCCCGCAAGGGGGAAGGAGGCAGGAGGTAACTGCGATACAACTTTGTTTCACGCACTTCCGCTTGCCGCTACCTTTCAGGACATATTATAAAGATTACCGGCATTCTCATTTGGAGGTTTCCCATGAGCGATGAAAACATCAACCCCGATGCGCCGCTGCACATTCGTGGCTTGAACCATCTCACTATTCCCGTCAAAGACCGCTACCGTGCGGCGCGCTTTTATATTGTTGCCTTGGGCGCCGAGGCGCACCATGAGTCGGCGCCCGATCGCGTCGCCAAGGGTTTGGCGCGCTCGCTGCAGTTTGGCATCCGCATGGCGGCGAATTTTGAGATTGATCTTTTCGAGCAGGACTTCGGCCAGCCCGATTGGAACCAGTCCCATCCACACTTGGCGCTCGACACTTCCGCCGAAGATCTCGATAAATGGGTGGATCATTTCAAGAAGTGGAAAATTCCCTTCGTCGGTCCGATGACTCGCTCGGGCACCAAAGGCGCAGAAATTTATTTCAACGACCCGGACGGGAATCATTTAGAAGTGCACTGCTCTGACGTCCCCGACGCGATCCGCTCGAAATACGCCGTCGGCCCCTACGACAAGAGCCTGTGCGTGCACAAACAGGAATGGCCGCCGAAGGAAGTGGCGGACGAAGCGGAAAAACTTTTCCAAGCCTCGGTGGCGCGCATGCGATCGCGCAGAAAACCGCATTAGATCTTCCTCACCACGAAGACGCGAAGAGCACGAAGGAAAGAAAAGAAATATATTTCCGAACTTCGTGTCCTTCGTGCCTTCGTGGTGAAATAGTTGCGCCGCCGTTACACAAATCCATCACTCTAAAGGTACTTTCCATGCCAGAGCTATACCCTTATCCCCGTTTCTCTCTCGCCGAACGCGATCGCCGCTGGAAGGCGGTGCGCGAAAAAATGGCGGCGCAAAATATCGACGTCATCGTCACGCCGCAGAACACCGGCCACTCGATGGACTTCCAGGCCAACACCCGCTACCTGACCCACTGCGGGGGCGGCGGCGATGCCGATATCGCGGCGGTGTTTCCGTTGCATGGCGACGTGACGGCAATTGCGACTTCGGCGAATCCGCGTTGGACCGTCACCCAAGAGTGGACCACCGACGTACGCGAGGCGCGGAGAGAATACGGCAAGATCATCGTTCAACGATTGAAAGAGTTGGCCGTTGATCATGGCCGTATTGGCATAACGGGCTTGGGCGAAGTCGAAGGCACGCGCACGCCGGAGGGCACGATCCTGCACGGCACGTGGCAGAGGATTCGCGACGCCTTTCCCAACGCGACCCTGGTCGACGCCACGCCGATCCTTGTCGAGGTGCGCTACACCAAGAGCCAGGAAGAGATCGATGTTCTGACGCGGTCCATGGAGATCGTCGAAGAAGGCTACAAAGCCGAAATCGAAGCTGCCAAGCCCGGCGCGCGCGATTGGGACGTTTGGGCGGCGGCGCAGTACGCGATGATGCGCAACGGCTCGGAAATGCCGGTGCATTGTAACTGGATCTCCGGCAAGAACGTCGTGCGGACACTAACGCGGCCGAGCATGCGCCTGCTTGAATACGGCGATCTGATCATCAATGAGCTTGAAGCCAACTGGTGCGGCTACCGCTCCCAGGGCGTGCAGCCGGTGTTTGTCGGCACCGCCGATCCGGTGCATCAAGAGCTGATCAAAGTGCAGCGGGAAATTTTCAACCGGCTCATCGAAAATCTTAAGCCTGGCGTTACTGTGAAAGAACTGGCCGAGCTGACAATCAAAACCGCGGAATCGGCGGCGCCGAGGTCTGGCCCGGCGGCGGGCGCGCGCGGCGACCTGAACATGCACGGCCGCGGCGCCGGTGACGACGGCCCGATCATCACGGCCCACGCCAAAAGCCCCAAGCAGCTCGGCGTGCAACTTCAAGAGAACATGGTTTTTATCTTCAAGCCGTCGGCGGTCGCTGCCGATGGCAAATCGCTCAGCACCTGGGGCGACACGGTGGTGATCACGAAAAACGGCGGCCGTCGCCTCGGCAAACGACCGCATGATCTGGCTGTGTCGGGAGGGTAGGAATTTCGGATTGCCTCGCGCAGAGGCGCTGAGCACGCAGAGCTAAGATTCTTTTTTACTCTGCGGTCTCTGCGCCTCTGCGCGAGATAATCTTTTCATCACTCTCACTTCCAGCGCCGCTTTACGTGCAGAAGCACCAGCCCCAACGAAATGATCACTGCTCCCCACGCAAACCAATCGCCAAGCCGCACGTAGTAGCTTTCACCGGTTAGGATTTCCACGTCGCTTTTCATCACCGCGCCGGTGAACATCGGCAGCGTTTGGACCAACTCACCCTTTGCGTTCACCAGCGAAGTCACGCCCGTGTTGGTGACGCGCAGCAGGCTGCGCCGGGTTTCGATGGCGCGCGATTGCGCCAGGCGCAAATGCTGCCACGGTCCGACCGATTTGCCGTACCACGCGTCGTTGGTGACGTTGACCAGCAGGTTGGCGCGGGTCAGACCGACGAACTGGCGCGACAGCTCGGGCATCAAGTCTTCATAACAAATTAGCGGGGCGGCGCGGATGGCGCGCCCGGCGGGAAACGTAATTGGCCCAGCGCCGGGCGTGAAGCCGTCGGCAAAAGGCATCGCCGGCAACAACGAGAGTATCTTTGCGAACGGCAAATACTCGCCGAACGCCAACAGCACCTGTTTGTGATAGCGGCTCAGAACCTTGCCGCGCGCGTCGGTGAAAAACGCTGTGTTGAACGCTTTGAAGTTGCCCTGTTCAGGCCTGCCGCTATAACTCTTGGCGCCGAAGATAAAAAAAGCTCGCTCGGCTTTGAACTCCGGCAAGAACTCCGCGGGCAAAGTTTGCAGATCGTCCGGCAGCAATGCTTCGATGGAGGACTCGGGCCAAACGATGAGTGGCGCGGCGTCGAGCTGTTTGGTCAATTCTAAATGCTTTTGCAGATTCTTCTGCGCCAGCACTGGATTCCATTTCATGTCGATGTCGACGTTGCCCTGCACCGAACCGACCGTAAGCTTGCGCGCGCCGGCCATCTCCGCGCCGACGCTTTGCAGGCGTAGCACGCCGTAGATGACCGACAACACGGCGAAAAGTCCCGCGTAGGCGACCGGCCACCAGCGCGCACTGCGCTCCGCCGGTGGAGCAAAGGCCGCACCGTAGAGCGCGGCGTTGAACCACATCACCACAAAGCCCGTGCCATAGGGTCCGACGAGATCGGCGGTTTGGATCAGCGACAAAAACGCAACCTGTGAGTTGGCCAGGTACCAAGGGAACAAGTATGGAAACAGAAATTCCAACGCGACCCAAAAAAGCGCCGGGTAGATGCGCAGCGGACCATAGCCGATCGTCCTGATCATGAGCGCGAATAGCGCCTGCGCAATACCCTGTAGCACGGCGTAGAGAATAAAGACCAAAACACTGACCGCCCACGGAAAGCCGCCAAACACGCTGATCGTATAAGTGAGCCAATGAAAGCCGATTAAATGCGCCAGTGTGCCCATGAGCCAGCCGGCGAAAATTGCGTGCCGTGTTGTTTGAGCTCGATCGAGGCACCAAAACAGCGGCAAAAAGGCGAACCAAGCGGTCGGAAACAAACGCGGCTCAAGATACGGCAATGCCAGCAGGATGGCGCTCGACAAAGCGCCCAAAAAAATTATTGACATCAAAAAATTTTAACTATAAACGAAACTTAATCCAAACATCTGCGGGTAGTTCCTTGGCAGAATAGCATGTTCCCCGTGACGAAGCCCAGAAAAGCTGCGTTTACGGTGGAGGTTGTTTCGTCTTCATCCACCAGGGAGACCGAAATCACGGGAGGAAAGCATGCGAAAGTGGCGCGGCTTTGCAAAATATCTTGGCGCGTGGCTGTTAACGCTGCTGAGCGCCGGTGTGACATTCGCCGCGGACACGCCGTTCCCGCACGAGTGGGAGCGCTTTCTCAAAGAGAAAGTTTCCTTCGGCGGCTTCATTGAAAACACCACTGGCCTGTCGGTGAGCCACGGCAGCCGCTTCTTCAACACCTCGAACCGGTTCATCATGAACCGTCTCACGCTCCAACCGGAAGTCAACGTCGAATTCACCGACTGGGCTAAGCTGTTTATCTCCTGGCGCTTCGTCAAAGAACCGCGCTACAACGCCGAGGCCAAGAGCCGCCGCGTCGCCGTCAATCCCAAGCCCGTTGAACCGCTCGACAACATTTTCTACGACGAAGATAGCCCGAAGCCTTGGGAAGCGGTGCTCGATCTGAAACCGACCGACCGCTTGAAAATTCGTTTGGGTCGGCAATTTATTTCCTGGGGCGAAACCGATGGCTTGCGGCTGCTGGATGTCATCAATCCCCAGGATGGCACCTTTGCGCCGCCGCTAGCGCCCAATCTCTTCGACCTCGACGAAACCCGCATTCCGTCCTGGGGCGTGCGCATGAGCTACACGATTCGCCCCGTGAGCAATACAATTTTGGAATTCGTCGCGATCCCCGGTTGGTGGGACGAAGCCAAACAGCGCGTCGATGAAGTGCTGGGCCGCAACGACATTGCCAGCGAGACGGTGCGCTATGGCCGCTGGTCATCGTATCCGGAAACGCGACTGCCGGCGGCGCTGGGCGGTGTCGGACGGTTTTATGCCAATCCTTTCCCGGGAGCACCTGTGGTGGTCCCGACCGTCAGCCGTGAGCTCCCAGACGCCGGCGATGCCTGGAAGATTGGCGCGCGATTCACTCACAGCATCGGCGCGCTGAACTTCGGCTTGGGTTACATCTGGGGCTACAATCCCCAGGGCGGCGACATGGTATTCAAACGGACGGGCAAGCGCTGCCTGGTGGGCGGCGGGCCGCCGCCATGCGCCGGTCCCACGACTGCGCTCATCTCGCTGGTCAACGATCGCACCAGCATCTTTGCCGGCCACTTCAACTATACTCTAGGCAATGTTGCCGGTGTGCCGGTCAACACGGCACTGCGCGGCGAGCTGGCGTTCTATCCGCAGCAGCCCTACAATATTTCAGAATTTCCCGGACGCAACTGGCGACACGATTGGCCCCAATAACTGGCAGCGCATTCAGGGGATGGTCGGCGAGAATTTCTTGCAGCGCGTCAAGTCCGGCCACACGGTGCAGATCAAAGCGCCGAAGACCTATCGTCATATCAAAGAATACACGGACGCAACCGAGCGCCACTCGGGCAAAGTTCGTCTCGGCGCCAACGGCGAGCTGCAAGGCTACGTGGCCGGCCAGCCCTTTCCCAAGGTCGATACGAGCGATCCGCAGATTGGCCAGAAACTCGCATGGAATTTTTTCTGGCGTTGGCTGGGCGACGACTACAAAACTGGCGGCGCCGTCAAAGGCGGCAAGATCATCCGTTCGGCCATCGAAAAAGACGGCGCCGAACGGCGCGCCGATTTAGTCTCCTACTTCATCTTTCCGCGCACGCGCTACAACTCAGACCCGCGGCCGGCGATCCCCGGCTACGAGCACATCGATTACATGCAGCTGCGGGTCGACAGCTACCCGCGCGACGCCGCCGGCACGACCACTTTAGAGATACGCTACGCGGACCCGGGCCGCGCCGACGACCTTTATATTTACTTGCCGAGCATTCGCCGTATCCGCCGCGCGACCACCACGCAGCGCTGCCAAACGCTGGCACCCAGCGAATTTAACCTGGACGACATCAACAGCTTCACCGGCAAAATTACCGATTTCAATTACAAGTATTTGGGTGATAAAAAAGTGCTGGCCAATCTGAGCCAAGAAGAGCTGCCGTTCAAACGCAAAACCGGTGACTATTTACCGCTCGAAGAGAAATGGGAAGTGGTCGACACCTATGTCTTGGAAATCACGCCGAAAGATTCGAGCTATTGTTATCCCCGCAAGCTCTTGCACCTGAATAAAGTGACGTATGACACTCACTGGACTTTGGTTTGGGACAAACGCGGCGAATACTGGAAAGAACAGTTCGGCATGTTCACCCCGGTAAAACTCGCCGACGGCCGCGAAGTTTGGTCGGTGGGCGATGTCACGATACACAACGTGCAGAACGGCCGCAGCACCATCGTCACTTCCACTCGCGCCTACAACAAAGGCTACCCGGCCAGCCTGTTTAGCCTGTCGACGCTCGAGAACATCATGCGCGGCGGCTCGATTGAATAGACACACCGTTGAAAAATTCTCGTAGGGGCGACCGGCCGGTCGCCCTCTTACCTTTGCGTCGCCCGATGAAGTGCTTTTTTCCCTACTCGTAAGTTTGCTGCTCATAGCTCAGTGCATCGGCAACCAAGCCTTCGCCGCCCAACCGAAAGAACCCGCGCTGGCGGAAAATTTCTATGGTGTTTCCATTGTTGGCGACCATGTTTGGATCGTCGGCTACTACGGGACCATCCTCTATTCGCAGAACCGCGGCCAAACTTGGCGCAAGCAGAAGAGTCCCACGCGCAACGCGCTCTTCGCGAGCCATTTTCTCGACCGTCAACGGGGCTGGATCGCCGGCAGCTACGGCACGTTGCTGCGCACCGACAACGGCGGCGAGAGCTGGCAGGCGGTGCCGACTGGCACCACCGAGCATCTGCTGCGGTTGACGTTCATCGACGAGCAGTCCGGTTGGGCGGTCGGCTCGCGCGCCTTGGCGTTGCGCACCCACGACGGCGGCCGCAAGTGGACCAAGTCACAGCTCGCCGGCGGTTTCACAGTTGGCGATATCGGTTTCATCGACCCGCAGCGCGGTTGGCTCGCCGGCGAGTTCGGCGTCATCTATCGCACCAACGACGGCGGCGACACCTGGAATAAGCAACCGAGCCCGGTGGAAGTCGCTTTCGCCAGCGGCGAGAACCGCAATCTCTTCGCTTTGCTGTTTCCCGATCGCGCCACTGGTTTCGCTTTCGGGCTCGACGGCGTGATCCTAAAAACTGCCGGCGGCAGCGACTGGCAGGTTGTGCGCGACAAAGGCTCCGGACCGAGCCATCATCTATTTGCCGCGACGGCGCATAACGACCGGCTGTGGGCTGTCGGCGAGCGCGGCATTTTTCTGCAAGCAGCGGCCGATGGTTTAGACTGGCGCCCGGTCAAAGCCGCGACACCACGTTTGACTCTGAACAGCATCGCCTTTGGCGGCAGCGGCTTGGGACTGATCGTCGGTAACCGCGGCACGGTGTTGCGCAGCGCAAACGACGGCGCGACCTGGAGCACGCTAAAGCTGCAACTCGATCGCCCACCGGAGAACAGTAAACCGTGAGGCGGCTGGCTTGCTTCATCGTCGGCAATCGCGCGCCGATCCTCGCGCTGATCGTTGCCGTCACACTTGGCTTTGCTTACCTGGCGCTCAAAATCGAAACTTTCACCGCGTTCTCGGACCTGCTACCCAAAGATCATCCCTACATTCGCGTGCACGAGCGCTTCTGGAAAACCTTCGGCGGTGATCAGTTTGGGTATCGGTTTCGGAGAAGACTACGGCATCTACATCGTCTCGCGCGCCATGGAAGAATATCAGGGGCGCGGCCGCAGCGACCTCAACGCCGCGCTCGTCGACGGCGTGGCCACCGCCGGCAAAGCCGTGCTCTACACCGCTTTCTTGATTTCCGCCGCCATCGCGCTGTGGTCGTTTTCCCCGCTGCGCTTTCAAGCCGAGATGGGTTATCAGCTACTGATTATCTTGACGATGAACATGCTCGGCGGCTTGCTGTTCATACCGGCGCTGCTGGCGTTGTTGAAGCCAAAGTTCGTCACGGCGGGGACGGTGGGCTAACTCGTCAGAATGCTTCGACGGGGCTCAGCATGAACGGATTGTTTCTTAAAGATTTCAACTTCCGATCCGGTCGCCCTGAGCCTGTCGAAGGGCTCGTAGGCATCTCTGACTTGATTCGGCGTGGGTTAAACTTTCTACGGCTCCTGGACCGGGTGCGTATCCTTACCATCGAAGGCGGGCGCATAAACGGCCATGGCCACCGAGGGCTCGCGGTGCGTGTTGACGAAGTAATGCATCACGCCGCGCGGGATGTGCACCACGTCGCCGGCTTTCAAGTTGATGCGGTTCTTATCCATAACTAAATAGCCTTGCCCGCGCATCATGGTCACGGTGACGTCGTGGATCTTGTGCACGTGAGGAATTTCGCGGTCGCGAATCTGGACAACATGCTGGCTGGCGCTCTCTGAGCGGCCCAGGTTCGCTACTTTGATATTTTCCTGCGGCCCGATGGGATTTTCCGCAAGAATTTTGTCGAGCTCGATCTCGCGGTACTCGTTGCCGTACTGCACGTAGAAATGCGGCCCGGATACGCAGGCGGACAGCGCGAACGCGAGGCAGAGCCTCCAACTATTTCTTGAAATCATAGGCGAGCTCCAGAAACTGGACGAGAATGCGCGCCGTGACGCCCCAGACATCCCAGCCGTTGTTGATGTAAAAATGATAGCTGGGATGGCCGCCCGGCGACATATGCGCGTCTTTGACGTAACTCGCCGGCTCCATCAACGAACGAATCGGAATCGAGGCAATCGCGATGGTCTCCGAATGATCGAGGCGAAACTCGTAGTGCGACGGAATGATGCCAACCACGGGCGTGACGACGATGCCGTAGCCAGCGGTAAACTCGTCCAGCCGACCGAGCACCTGGACATGCTCGGGAACGACGCCAATCTCTTCGTGGGACTCGCGCAACGCGGTATGAAATAAGTCGGGGTCTTCAGCATGGACCCGCCCGCCTGGGAAAGCGATCTGGCCCTTGTGTGTCGGCAGATTGTCGCCACGTTTGGTAAGCACGAGATGATCGCCGTCAGCGCGCTCTTGGATCGGAATCAGCACCGCCGCCGTTTTGTGGCCGTTGCCCGGAATCAGCTCCGGCGTGCGCGTTTGCAGGACTTGAATAATTTTTTCAGCGATCATGCCACAGCTATTTTTGACTCGTGCTGACTGTGATACAACCGCTCCAATTTAGTCAATCATCGAGGAAAAGACTAGCGTCTTATGGCTTCCTTCCCCCTTTGAAAAAGGGGGACCGAGGGGGATTTGTCTTTTGCGCACTTGGAAAATCCCCCCTGCCCCCCTTTGCCAAGGAGACTGTGTCGCAATTGTCATTCTGAGCCGAAGGCGAAGAATCTGCTGCATACAACTGCGCGAAAAAGCAGATCCTTCGCTTGCGCTCAGGATGACAAACCCGGGAATTTTGCGCATTACGACACAGTCTCAAGGAGGGGAATACAAAGATCTCAGCATTGTTGAGCCGACTAGCGACACCACAGTGAATTATGACTGATCGACAAATTCATTCCGCCATCCGCATCCTGCGCCGCGAAGTGCCCAAGTGGGAAACTCCTGTCGTCACGCTGATGGCTGAAACCTACGCGAGCCCGTTTCGCGTGCTGATTTCCTGTATTCTCAGCTTGCGCACCCAAGACGCCACCACCGCCAAAGCGTCGCATCGGCTGTTCGCCGTTGCCGACTCGCCGCAAGCGATCGTCAAACTATCTGCCAAGAAAATCGAGAAGCTGATCTACCCGGTTGGCTTCTACAGAACCAAGGCGATCCAGATCATCGAGATGTGCCGCACCATGATCGACGAATACTGCGGCAAAGTGCCGGATGAAATTGACGAGCTGCTCAAGTTCAAAGGCGTTGGCCGCAAGACGGCCAATCTCGTCGTCACTCTTGGCTACAACAAGCCGGGCATCTGCGTCGACACCCATGTGCACCGGATATCGAATCGCTGCGGCTACATCAAAACCGCCACGCCGGAGAAAACCGAGTTCGCCCTGCGCGAGAAGTTGCCCAAGCAATATTGGATCGAGTACAACAACTTGCTGGTCAACTTTGGTCAACATCTGTGCCGGCCGATCTCACCGGTGTGCAGCGAGTGTCCGATCAAAAAATACTGTCCGCAAATCGGCGTCGGCGTGAGGCGATGACCATGGCGCAACCAGTTCAACAAATTCCTCAAGGCTATTTCACCAAGAACATCGAGCCCGTCGGCTATCACGACTTGAATGGCAAACCGGCCTTCAAGCTGGCGATGCAAGAAGCGAACAGCTGTTGGTATCTCTACGTCGCTCATCTCTGGCACCGCGGCTGGAGCGTGCTCGATGTTACCGACCCCGACGCGCCGCAATACTGCACTTACGTTCCCGGCCCGGAAAACACCTGGACCATCCAGATCCAAGTCGCCGATGGCAAGATGATCACCGGCTTGGAGCGCATCGCGCCCGGCTGGGGCGGCACCGATGGTCAGCCCAGCGCCGAAGTTTTTTTCATCTTCGATGTCGGCGAACCGGCGCAGCCCAAACGGATCGGCCACTGGCAAACCGGCAGCACCGGCACCCATCGCAATTTTTACGACGGCGGAAATCTCGTCCATGCCGCCGCTGGCGCGCCGGGATTGACCGGAAAAATTTACCGCATCGTCGACATCGCCGATCCGGCGAATCCCAAAGAAGTCGGCCGCTTCTCCCTGCCAGAACAGCAGCCCGGCGCCAATCCTCAGGGCCTAAAATACTCAAGCCACGGCCCGGCGCATATCGAAGGCAACCGCGCTTACCTTTCCTACGGTGACGGCGGCGGCATCATTCTCGATGTTAGCGACATGGCGCAGCCGAAATTAATCAGCCAACTCGCCTTCCGCGGCATCACCGCGACCCAGGGCATTCACACCTATCTGCCGCTGCCGAAACGCAAGATCGCTCTCATCAACGACGAAGCGATCCGCGAGCATGGCGACGAGGCGTTGAACATGGCCGGCATCGCCGACATCGGCGACGAGAAAAAGCCGCGCATGATTTCCTTGTTTCCACTGCCAGAACCGGCCCCGGAGAGCGAGCTAAAGAATTTTTACGAGAAAGCCGGCCGCTTCGGCCCGCACAACCATCATCATCCAAATCATCAAGCGTGCTTGGAGGACCGTGACGACATCGCTTACCTGACATACTTCAACGCTGGGCTGCGCGTCTACGACATCCGCGACCCACGCCAACCCAAGGAGTTCGCCTACTTCGTCCCGGGCGATCCAAAAGTGCGGATCGGCACCAAACCCGCGCAACTCGCCGCTCAATCCGAAGACGTGCTGGTCGACCGCCGCGGCTTCGTCTATTTAAGCGACAAAAACCACGGTATTCACGTGCTGCGTTTACAAGACCTTTGGCCCTATCAGAACTAGCAAACATCTCGCTGGTAGGGATGATTCGTCTATGGGGTCAGACTTTTGTTTCTCGACAATTTTGCTGCGGGTACAACCGTTCATCAAAAATAGCCAACCAGCCGTCCGAGGATCAACGCCGTCAGCCAACTGACGAGTGACACAAAGGCAGCGAGCCGCGAGCGGAGCGGCAGATTGGCATGAGGCGCGTCTGTTTGCGGCTGCTGAAATCCTGGCAATCTGCCGATTGTCAGAACGTTCGCCGCACCGATGGCCACGACGACCATCTTGCTGAGGAATAGTTCAGAAGCAACGTACTCGCTCGCGCGCGCGATGAAAAGGAGGAAGCCGCACGTTACCGCAATGGCCAGCCCGGTGGCGCCGGTGCGAGCGAGAACTCGATAGAGTGGGACGAGCGGAACGGAAGGCCACACGCCGAGGAGCCGCAGATCCAACGGCACAATCGAGCCGACCAGCACTGCCACCCCGAGAATATGCCCGGCGTTTACCAGCGGATAGCTCCAGACCGAGTTGCGTAGCGCAGCCGCGAGCGGCGTTGCTTCCAGGGCCGCAGCCCAGTGCTCGATCATGGCGGCGCTGTAGGACGGTTTTTCAGGACTTGCGGTCCGGATACAGATTGTAGCTTTTTCCGTTGACAACCACACGCTCGGCCTTCATCAGCCGCTCGCCTTTTTTCGCCGAGCGATGGCCGTGCGCAGTGATGATTTGTTTCTTGGCGAGCAACTCCGGCTTGAGGCCGGCATTATCGTTGCGCCACGGCTGGCCCACTTCGACGATCCAGCTTTCGCCGTTGACATTGAGCGTTACCTCGCCGTGGGGATTGCCGAGTCGCACCGCGGTAATCTCGCCGGTGAGTTGGAATTCTTCAGCGGTCGCCCAGCCCCAGCCATGATGGGCCCAAGCTGCCTTTGCCAAAATCACTGCCGTGAGCAAAACGCATAGCGCCAGACGAAGTTTTTGCCACAGTGAGCTCATCGCTGATCCTCCTATCGGAAGCATACTTCATTGTAAATCTTCCGATGGCCAAGCACCATGCGAATCGTCGTCTTGAAAGAGCGGGGCAGCGTCGGCCCCGCCGAGGATCTGCGGCAGTACATGCCCGAAAAAACTCCGGTGGTCAGTCCATCAGGTTTAGCGATTTCGTAAACGTAGTTGGCGCCGATGATGCCGCCGGCCCCAACCATGTTTTGCACCGTGACGATCGGGTTGCCAGGGACGTGCTTGGGAAAGTAGCGCGCGATCGGCCGGCCGAAGACATCGGTCGGCCCGCCGGCCGAGAAGTTAACGAGGAAGCGAACGGTCTTGCCCTTATAGTGGGGCTCCTGAGCGTCAGCGAGCGAGAAACTGGCTAACAGCGACAAAATTAAAGCCAAACTCACAGCGAAAAATTGCCTGTTCATGATTCGCTCCTGTTGCTCGGAACCAAGAATACGGAATGTCTCTCGCAAAGGCGCCAAGCCTGTCGCGAGCCATGTCGAAGGGGCGAAAAGTTTCGGAAAGGGAATATTCACCACGAAGGCCACGAAGATCACGAAGATAAGAGAAGAAAATCAAATTATTTTGTCCGAACTTCGTGTCCTTCGTGTGCTTCGTGGTGAGATTAGATTTTAGTTCGCAACAAGGTTGCGCGATCCGTGCCTATTGCGCCGACTTCTCCGGTCGATAAAACTCAACTGCGTTCTTGTAAAAAACATTGGCCGCCCGTTCTTCGCCCAATGCATTCAGAACCAAATCGTAGTCGCTATCGAGATAAGGCCGCGGAGCGCGAGTGGACGGCAGGTCGGTGCCGAACATGAGCGCTTTCGGATTGGCAGCGTAGAGTTCTTTCAAAGCGGGCGCAACGTCGAAGTTCACGCGTCCGAAACCAGTGGCTTTCACGCGGATTCCCTTTTCGGCGAGCTTGAGCAGCGTTGGAAATCCCGCTTTAGAAAGCCCGATGTGGTCAACACTAATCTTCGGCAGCGAGACAAGCGTGTCGAACAGCGGCGCCAAGTCGGTGGAGTCGATGTACAGCTCTGTGTGCCAGCTAACCAATTTGTGCACCCGCCGCGCAAAGTTTTCCAGGTGGCGAATATCCTCCGACCCGCCGCGCTTGACGTTGAAGCGAACTGCGCGCACGCCGGCGTCTTTAAGTTCGTTTAACTCCTGATCCGAAATGGTTTGCGGTACTTGGGTGACGCCAACAAAGGTTGGACCGAGAACTTTCAAGGCATGGAACAGATAGGTTTGATCAAGCTCCTGAAACGAGCCGGAAACGACGGCGCCGCCGACAAGATCGATGTCTTTCACCCGCGCTAAGTAATCTTCGCTGGTAAATGCGTCCGGCATGAAGCCCTGATTGGACACGACGGGAAAGTTTTTGTCGATAATATGAAAATGGCAATCGAAATATTTCTGCTTCAACGGAGTTCTCCTCTAAGTTTCTTAGACTCGTTATCGCAGAATGGCGCCGGGCGATCAAATCGCCCAAACTACGCCCAACCGAGGTGCTCGACAATGACCGAAAGCGTGGGGTCAGGCAAAAGGTGGCCGAGTGGCGGTTTGGCGCGGCGGCAATGGGTGTTTGGGTTGCGGCTTCGACCCTTTGCGTTCTTTGCGCCCTTTGCGGTAAAAAATCTCCGAAACCGATGTTTTACCAAGGAGCCAAGCATGAACCGACTCTCGCTAACGATGGTCCTTACGCTCGCGATTGGTTTGTCGTTGCCGCGGCTGAGCTACGGTGCCGAGGCGATGCAAAAGATTCGCTTTGGTCTGCCATCGCTGGCGCTCTCCTACATGCCGCTTTACGTCGCCCAGGAAAAAGGCTTTCTCAAACGGTCCGGTCTCGAAGCCGAGTTCATCCAGATGAACACGGCAATCCAACCCCAGGCGCTAATCAACGGCAACATTAACTTTATCCCGGGGCTATCCGCCGGCATCCCAGCGGCGGTGGCGGGTATGCCGCTGGTGGTGGTGATGAATTTTTATAGCTTTACGCCGTGGACCCTTGTGACTCAGAAAGACATCAACAAACCGTCGGATCTACTCGGCAAAAAGATCGCGGTTTCCGGCTTACGTACGACTCCGTACCAGCTCATGACCGCGTTCTTCAAGAAATATGAGCTAAACGAAAAAGAAGCGACCTACGTCTTCACCGGCGGTACCGGCGGGAGCTTCACCACATTGGCCACCGACCAGGTTGCCGGCGCCGTGCTGGTGGCGCCCTATGACGATAAAGCGGTGAGCAAAGGTTTTAAGAAGTTCATGATGATCGGCGATCTGCTCGACATTCCGACCGCCGGTCTGGTGGCGACCCGCGCTGAGATCACCAACAATCGCGACCGCGTGCAAAAAACCATCGCAGCGGTCAGCAACGCAATCGCTTGGATACGCGGTAACCAGCCTGACACAGCTCAAATGCTCGCCGACAAGTTTAAAATCACGGTCAGCGAAGCGAATGGCACCTACGGCACGCTCCTCAGCATGCTCAACAAGGACGGCCGGCTGCCGCTCAAAGTTGTGCATAGCTACCTGGATCTTCTGCGCCGCGAGAGGCCGATTCCCGCCGATGTCGACCCACAGAAGTTTCTGGATTTCTCCATGCTGCCGGGAGGGAAATAGCCATCCGCTCGCGTCGGCCGTGAAACTTTTCTTCAGCGTAAGTGAATTAAAGTCACCGCCCCCAACACAGTAACCAAAGAATCTATGACGTTCAGGTAGGTTTCTTGGTTTGGGCAGTGTGCGTTGGGGCGGTCGGTCTCCACCGTGATCGGCGCGGCCACGGGCATGAATGCTTCAAACCCGTGATTGCTTTCGCGATATTTTTCTTCGGTGGTTACGAGTTTTCGTATCACCTCGCACTCCACGTTGAAAAGCGACCAAAAGGGCGCGAGAGCTGGGCTCAAGATTTTTTATTGCATTGGAGCGTCGCGCGGATTAGTTTTTGGGGATGCCAGCGCCAAAGAAAAAATCGACCAAAATACCCGCCGAATTTCGCGCACTCATTGCCGCAAGTCCCTCGCCCGCACTAGCTGAAGCGAACTTTCAAGGTTTAATCGACGCCTCAGACAGCAAGAGCGCGAGCAAGCTTTCCGCCACTGACAAACCCAAACTATTCTGTTTGCTGGGCAGCAGCGCTTTTTTGAGCGATGTGCTGATCCGCGAGGGCAAGCAGTGGCCAAGCTTGTTTGTCCGCCAAGTTAAGGCGGCGCAGAAGAGTCCTGCCGAGCACTTGCGTAAGCTGGAAGCGGCGATCAAAAAATCTCAGTCCTTCGATGAATTCTGCGCCGCGCTGCGGCGCCACAAACAGCGCGAATATCTGCGCATCGGCGCGCGCGATCTCATGCCGGAAGTTAGCATGGAAGAAACCGTGCGCGAGCTGACGGCGCTGGCCAGCGCTTCGGTGGATGCGGCCTATCGCTTCTGTCGGGCCGAAGCGGAAAAAGACTACGGACCATTGCATCTGCCGGGAACCATCCGACCCAACCGCTTCGTGGTTCTTGGTATGGGCAAACTGGGCGGCGGCGAGCTTAATTTTAGCTCGGACATCGACGTTATTTATCTCTATGAAGAGGACGAGGGCGAAACCTCTGGCGGGCGCCGCGGCAAAACCGGACCGCGAGAATTCTTCAGTGCCATCGGCCAGAAGATCATTCACGCGATGGGTGATGTCACCGATGAAGGCTTCGTCTTCCGCATCGACCTGCGGCTGCGTCCCCTCGGCGCCAACGGCCCGCTGGTGCAGTCGGTTAATTCGGCGATGACTTACTACGAGTCGTGGGGACAATGTTGGGAGCGCGCCGCGCTGATCAAAGCACGGCCGGTGGCGGGCGACATTGAGCTCGGCGCGGCTTTCATGAAAGACATCGAGCCATTTATCTACCGACGCTATCTCGATTACACGACCGTCGACGAGCTGCGCCACATGAAGATGCGCATCGAAAATGAGCTGCTCACCGGCGATGGCAAAGAACGCAATTTGAAGCTCGGCTACGGCGGCATTCGCGAAATCGAGTTTTTCACCCAAGCGTTGCAGTTGGTCAACGGCGGCTACCAACCAACGGTGCGCGGGCCGAGCACGCTGCCGGCATTGGTTGAGTTGGCGCGCAACAATCTGATTTCCGCCGACGAACGCGACAAGTTGACGGAAGCCTATCGCTTCCTGCGCCAAGCCGAACATAAAGTCCAGATCGTGCAGGAAGCCCACGCCCACTCAATTCCCGAGGGCAAAGAAGAAGAACAGGCCTACGCGCGCCGGCTCGGCTACAGCGCCAGGGGCAAACTCAGCGAGCGCGAGCTTTTCTGGCGCGATCACAAGCGCACGACCAAAACTGTGCGGGAGATTTTCGACCGGCTTTTCTACAGTGCGCAAAAAGAAATCCAGAATGACGGTGCAACAGAAGTCGGCACAATCTGGAACGATCTCGATCAGAAAGATCTCATCGTCAAAGAACTCGAACAAGCGGGTTTCACCGACCCGGCCCAAGCTTACGAAAATCTGCTCGCGGTGCGCGATGGCGAAGTCTACGCACCGCCGAGCCCGCGGCGGTTGAAGGTCATGCGCACACTGGGACCGGCGCTGATGGCGGAGATCGCCAAGTCCGGCGCGCCGGACCAGGCGCTGTTAAACCTTTCGAAGTTCAGCCACCGCATCGGCAGCCGCACCGGTTTTCTCACCTTACTGGCCGAGAATCCGAAAACCATGCGGCTTTTGATCACACTATTTTCCGATAGCCAATTTTTGACCGACCTTTTTTTGAATCGCCCAGAGCTGATCGACACTTTGATTCGCGTCGATCTAACTCGCGTCGAAAAAACCAAAGAAGAGATGCTCGCCGAGCTAAACGCCGCCATCGGCGAAGCCGACGACGTCGAAGCCAAGCTCAACGCGCTGCGCCGTTACAAGTCCGAAGAGTTTGTTCGTATCGGCCTGCACGACCTTGGCGGCGTGATTGAATTGGTGCCGGTGCTCCAGCAGCTTTCGGACCTCGCCGAAGCCTGCGTCCATGCGGCGCTCAATTTGACGCTGGAGGAGCTGCAACAAAACTTCGGCAAAGTTGCCGCTGGCCGCTTTGCAATCATCGGCGGTGGCAAACTGGGTGCGCGCGAAATCGACTACAACTCCGACCTCGATTTGGTTTTTATCTATGACGCCGAAGAAGACGCCGGGAGCGCCGGCGGCAAACGGGGAAAGCTGCCGGCGCACGAATTCTTCGTGCGTCTTGGACAAAAGCTTCTGACCTATCTTTCTTCGCCCACCGAGGAAGGCATCGCCTACAAGATTGACATGCAGCTCCGCCCTTCGGGAAAAGCCGGGCCGATCGTCTGCTCGCTCGAGGCTTATCGCGACTATCACAAGAGCGGCGCGCAGCTTTGGGAACGCCAAGCGCTGATCAAAACGCGCTTTATCGCCGGCGACGCAACGCTTGGTAAACAGGTCGATAAGTTTATCGAGAATCTTGCCTACGGTTTACCGCTGCCGGCGGGCGGCGCCGACGAGATTCATCATTTGCGCATGCGCATGGAGCGCGAGCTGGCCGACGAGGACGAAGGTCGATTCAATTTGAAGAAAGGCCGCGGCGGCTTGGTCGACATCGAGTTTCTCACACAGATGTTACAGCTCGCGCATGGCCACCGTTTCGCCGCGCTGCATCGGCGCGCTACGCTCGACGCGCTCGCCGCACTGCAAGCTCAGAAGCTTATTAGCAAAGCCGACTACTTGTTGTTGTCGGAGGGCTACCTTTTTTTGCGCCGTTTGGATCATCGTCTGCGCATCGAGCGCGATCGCTCCATCGACACCTTCGAAGCCGAGCCGGGCAAGCTCGACGGCATCGCGCGCGCGCTAGGATATAAGGTATCGAACAAGGCGACAGGCAAGCGCAAAAGCTTGTCCGGAGAAAAACTCTTGGGCGACTACCGCGTGCGCCGTGACAGGGTTCGCTTGTGTTACGAAAGGCTTTTTAGCCAAGCGGCAAAATAAAAAGAACGATGTTATAAATTTATGATCTCAATTGATTTAGAGATTTAGGTATTTAATAGTTAATTAAACGATTTCTCTGGATATATAGATTTATCGATATTATGTGTGCTTCGGAAGGATATGTTAGCTATATAAAAATTTTAAAATAATATTCTTGACAATAAACCAACCGTGCGTTATCTTCGGCAGCATGAAAACCCAATTGCTTAAGGGCATTGCCCTTGGTTTGTTCGTCTCCACCATGGCTTCGCCGCTATTCGCGCAGACGGCAGCACCGGCCCAACAAGCCGCTGAGCCAGCTGCGGGCGAGGAGCTAGGGTATGGGGTAGGATCGGTGCTCGCCAATGTGATCTACATGCCGGCGAAGATCACCTACGCTGGTTTGGGATTGCTCGCGGGCGGGCTTAGCTACGTGCTGTCGGCGGGCCGCGCCGATGTCGCCAACAACATCATTTACCCTTCCGTGAAGGGTAACTATGTGGTGACGCCAAGCCATCTAAAAGGCACCGACCCGCTCTATTTCGTCGGTGCCGCGCCGGAACAGGCGCCGGTGCAGAACTACGCGTCGGGTCCTGCGGCGGCGCCCAAGCGCTGAGCGACGCAGACCCCGCGTTTCGAAGCTTTGATAAATTCTAATAGGGCCAGCACATCCGTGCTGGCCCCTGCCTCTTTTTCCATCTGCTGCACGGCTAACGCTAAGTTACTGCCCGAGCGAAACAATACTTTGTAGGCGTTGCGAATTGCGCGAATGCGCGCTTCGCTGAACCCTGCCCGCTTTAAACCAATCACGTTGACGCCGCGCACTGTGTGTTGCAGCTCGATGATCGAAAACGGCGGCACATCGCGGCTGGTGCCGGAGAGTCCGCGCATCAAGGCGTACTCGCCGATGCGCACGAACTGGTGCACCGCGCAGTTGCCGGAAATGAACACGCCGTTGCCCACCTCCACATAGCCCCCTAGCAGGGCGCCGTTGGCCATGACGATCTGATTGCCGAGCTGGCAGTTGTGGCCGACGTGTGACATTGCCATTAAATAGTTATCGTTGCCGATCGTTGTTGAAGAACCCGGCTTGGTGCCGCGGTGAATCTGCACATGCTCGCGAATGATGTTGCGCTCGCCGATTTTCAAATAACTCTCTTCGTTCTTGTAAGCCTTGTCCTGCGGCGCGCCGCCAAGCACAGCACCGGGATGAATTTCGTTGTCGGCGCCGATATCGGTCCAGCCGGTCAGCACTGCGTGCGCGAGCACACGAGTGCGCGCGCCAATCTTGACTGGACCGTCGATGACTACATAGGGGCCGATCTCGGTGGAAGCCTCGATTTGTGCGCGTGGATCGATGACAGCAGTGGGATGAATGCTCATCTACGTCACGATAGAAAAAGGGCGGGTTTGAAACCCGCCCTCCATGTAAATTTCGCAAACGTCATTCATTGCAGTTTCTTGCTACCGAGGTCGTCTTCATCATCATCGAGATCGATCTCGATTTCTTCGGCGGGAATCTTGTAGCGCTCTTCCACCCACGCACCGAGATCGATCAATTGACAGCGGTCTGAGCAAAACGGCCGATGCGGGTTGTCTTCCCAAGGGCTTTCTTTGCGACAGGTCGGACATTTTACTATGAGCGGCATAAGTCAGCGTAGTGTCTCATGAGTAAGCGTACTTATCGTTGAGATGCGCTCTTTTGTTTTTTACCACGAAGATCACGAAGGGACACGAAGTTCGGAAAGAACTTTATTTTTCTTCTCTTACCTTCGTGGACTTCGTGCCCTTCGTGGTGAAAATTCCCTCTGGTGGCAAGCCACGAATTTGGCACAAGGTACAATCAGCGTGATACAGTACAACTAATTCTCGAAGAACAATTCTTCGGCGCTGAGCTTTTTCTCCATCAAACCCTGATCGAGCGAATAGCCGACAAAGCGCTCGATGTTGACGCGATTCTTCGCTAAGCCGTGCGGCCACGGGTCGTCGCCGAAGGCGGCGCGCTCTTCCTCGAACAAATGGCGGCCCCAGACAAAGCGCGACCAGTTGGGATCGTCGTAATATTCCATGCAGGCTTCTTTAGCGTGATCGAAAGCCGCCGTGACATTTTTCGCGAGCCAGGGATTTTTCTTCAACACGTCGTCTTTGAAAGCGATCACATGCATGATCGGATAGTAACCGTTCTTTTTGAAATACTTGGCTTCCTCGGCTTTGGGATCCGCGAATAGCCGGCGAATACTACCTCCGCCGCGCAGCGCCTCTTTGGGAGGATGGGGCACGAACAACGCGTCGATCTCGCCTTTTTCCAACATGGCGCCGATTTTTTGCTCGGGCTTCAAGAGCTGCATCTTAACACCTTCAATAGGTTTCAGCTCCACTGCCTCTTCTTTCATGATGTACCAGTCGAGCTTGCGCCACGGCACAGCGTACTCGGTTTGCAAATCGCCCTTGGCCAAAACCGATAAAGTGGTTTGAAATGTGCTCAAGCCGACTTTCTTTCCCACCAAATCTTGCGGCGAATTGATGCCAGCATTCTTATTGACCCACATTTGCGACAAGCTGAAAAGGCGCCGCGGGAAAACGGGTATCCCAGTAAACGGCATGCCGCGGCTCTTGGCGATCAGATACGACGACAACGACAACTCGCAAATGTCGAACTCGGCTTTCTGCAGCATGCGTTCGTGGCGGTCTTGGCCATGTTTCAACGGATGCGACTGGCCGACCTCCAGCGCCTGCACCTCCGCACCCTCGACCTGCACTGACCCGTCGAAAAACGGCATGTGCCGATCGTAGTGCGATAGAGCCATCGTGAGTTTCAGTTGGGCCATGAAAATCCTCGATTCGCAAATATTCTGGCAGCCAATTCTTACTGCATGAAAACAGTCTTGTCCAACCCTACACCTGGATTTACGTGGGGCACGTTGAACTTTCAACCTTGAACTTTGAACTTATCTCCCGCTATAGTCGCGCCCGAGCTTCGACCGGTGCGCGCATTGCGCGCTAACAGGGAACAAAAGGAATCTGGCGGCGCTATGTTCGACGCTTTTATCGAGGGACTCTTTCTCGTCTTGCAGTGGAAAGCTTTCAGCTTGATGCTAGTCGGCATGGGGCTGGGCTTTTGCGTCGGTTTACTTCCGGGCATCGGCGGCGCGGCCACGCTTGCCTTGATGATTCCTTTTGTTTTCAAGATGCAGCCGGCGGAAGCTTTTGCGTTTCTTCTCGGCATGCACGCGGTGGCCGCCACCACCGGCGATATCACCTCGGTTCTGTTCGGTGTGCCCGGTGAGGCGATCTCCGCCGCTACCGTTGTCGATGGTCATCCCATGGCGAAAAATGGCGAAGCCGGCCGCGCGCTCGGCGCCGCGCTGATGAGCTCGCTGGTTGGCGCACTGATCGGCGCCATCGCGCTGGCACTGGCTATTCCGATCGTGCGCCCGCTCGTGCTGGCTTTCGGTTCGCCGGAGCTATTCATGTTAGCTCTGATCGGCATCTCCTGCATTACTTCCCTCAGCGGCGCCGGTGTGCGCGGCCAGATCAAGGGCTTTGCGATGGGCCTGCTCGGGCTGCTCGTGTCGACCATCGGCCAAGAGCGCCAATCCGGTTCGCTGCGCTTCGACATGGGTTTGATCTACCTTTGGGAAGGTCTCGACTTCGTCCCCGTGCTAGTTGGGATTTTCGCCATACCTGAGATTATCGATCTGGCGGTGCGCGGCACTTCGATCGCCGGCGAGCGCTCGCGCGAGAAACTGAGCAGCGGTGTGATGGCAGGCATCCTGGACACCTTCCGCCATTTTTGGCTGGTCTTTCGCTGCTCTGTGGTCGGCGTATTTGTCGGTATCTTGCCCGGCGCGGGCGGCGGGGTCGCACAGTGGATGGCCTACGCCCATGCCGTGCAGGGCGCAAAGGACGCCAAAGATCGCGCACGCTTCGGCAAAGGCGATGTGCGCGGCGTGCTCGGCCCTGGGGCGGCGAACAATTCCAAAGAAGGCGGCGAGCTGATTCCCACGGTGGCCTTCGGCGTGCCCGGCAGCGGCGCCATGGCGATTCTTTTGAGCACTTTTTTGATCATGGGTCTGTCGCCCGGTCCCGAGATGCTGACCAAACACCTCGCGGTTACCTTCTCTATGGTGTGGACCCTGGTGATCGCCAATATCATCGCGGTCGTGTTGTGCCTAGCGGTACTCGACCAACTGGCCAAAGTCACCAACGTGCGCGGCGGCTTGATCATTCCTTTCGTTTTGTTGTTGGTGTTTGTCGGCAGCTACACCGCCAATGGACAGATCAACGATTTGATCGTCACGCTAATCTTCGGCGCGCTCAGCTAGTTCATGGTGCTCTTCGGCTGGCCGCGGCCGCCCTTTGTGCTAGGGTTTGTCCTGGGCAAGGTCATCGAAACCTACTTCTTCATTTCGGTGGCCCGCTATGGCTTTCGCTGGCTCAGTCAGCCGACGGTCGTGATCTTGATGATTCTATTGGTCGTTGTGATCGCCTATCCCTATTTGCAAAAGCGCCGCCGGCGCGAGACTGGACAAGCCCATGCGTAGCGGCGCAATATTCTTTTGTCTGTTCTTGATGATCGTGGCCGGCGGCGCGCTGGTTTTGGCGCGCGATTGGCCGTTCAATGCCGCGCTGTTTCCGATGGCGGTAAGTTTTCCGCTGCTCATGCTCGCCGGCTGTCAGCTCATCTTACTGCTCAGGGGCAAAGAGGACCCGACCGAAACGACCGCCGTCGATTTGGAGTTCGCGAACGACCTGCCACCCCAGCTCGAGCGCCGCCGGGTAATCGCGATGTTTAGCTGGATCGCCGGCTTCATCGCCAGCGTTTTTCTTATTGGCTTCCCGTTCACCGTCCCGCTTTTCATCTTCTGCTATCTTCGCTGCGCCAGCGGGACCGGCTGGCTGCCGACGATCGTCGCTACCGCAATTACCTGGGCGATCTTTTATGGCTTGTTTCAAAAGCTCGTGCACTTGCAGTTCGAGCAGGGCGCCGTACAGGCGTGGCTTGGACTATGAAGACGACTCTATATTCCTTTTGCTTGACTCGGATCGGCTCAATCGCATACCCTTGCGGCGCTTCGGAACGATGGTCGTCAGGAGATCGGCAGCCTTACAGGAGGATCGTATGGAATCTGCTCACCCCATGGCCGCGATGCCAGTTCTTGCTGCATTTCTCTACTGCGCCGCGTCCGCATCAGCGCAAGGGAATTTCTACGAAAGCAAAGCGGTGACGATTCTCATTGGCGCCAAGAGCGGCAGCTTGGAAATCGCCGCGCTGATCGTTGCGCACCACTTGGGCAAGTATTTGCCAGGAAAACCGGCGGTGATCTTACACCATATGCCGGGCGCGGCCCATCTGCTTGCCACCAATAATGTTTACAATGTCGCGAAACCCGACGGCTTGACGATTCTCGCCGCCAACCCCAACGTCGCTATCGCCCAGTTGTTAAAAGTGCCCCAGGCGCGCTTTGACATCCGCAGGTTTCACTGGCTCGGCTCCTCCGGCGCCGACGGCGCGATGTTTTCGATCCGCCCCGATCTACCCTACAAGACCTTCGATGAGCTCAAGCGAGCCGACCGTGAATTGGTCGCCGGCACCACCGGGCCGGGCTCCAACGCGCATGACTTTCCGCTGCTGCTCAAAGAGTTTGCTGGGCTCAAGATCAAGCTGGTCGCAGGCTACCCGGCCAATAGCGATGTTTTGCTCGCGGTCGAAAGAAAAGAAGTCGACTCCTGGTCGGCGTTAGCGACCACGATCAAGCTCGCCGCCGATCGCGGCGCAGTCCGTCCGCTGGTGCGCAGCCGCGTGGCTTTGGCAGGATTCGAGAATCTGCCGGTGGACGAAGATCTCGCCACCAGCCCGCTCGGCAAATCGCCGATGAGTATCAAAGGCATTCCGCAAGCGATTGGGCGCGCCTTCGCGGTTCATCCGAACACGCCGAAAGATCGCCTGGCGCTGCTGCGCGAAGCTTTCGCTAAAGCAATCAGAGATCCGGAGCTGATCGCGGAAGCGAAGCGCGCGCGCATCGAGTTTTCCTACATCTCGCATGAACAGGTGACGCGAGACTTTAATGCGTTGTTTAATCAAAGCCCGGAGACGCTGCGCGAGATGGGCAAGTACATCAAAGCGGAGAGTTAGGAATATCTCCCGCAAAGGGGCAAAGACGCAAAGTTCGGGAAAAATGTTGTAAACAAAAAGTCCGTCTTCCCTTTGCGCCTTGGCGCTTTTGCGGGAGAAAATTCTTTGGAGTAGCGATGGCGAATCTTGGTTTTGTCGGTCTAGGAGTTATGGGCAGCCGCATGGCGAAACGCCTACTCGACGCCGGTCACTGCGTCACCGGCTACAACCGGACCAAGTCCAAAACGCAATGGCTTCTCGACGCGGGCATGAAGTGGGCCGACAGTCCGCGCACGGCGGCACAATCCAGCGAAGTTGTTTTCTCCATGATTGCCAACAACAATGCGCTGCGCGCGGTCACCGAAGGGCCGGACGGAATTCTCGCCGGACTGAATGCGGGAAAAATCTATATCGAGATGAGCACCGTGAGCCCGGCAGCGATCCGTGAGCTCGCTAGACAAGTCGAAGCCAAGAGCGCTGCCATGCTCGACGCGCCGGTCTCCGGCAGCTCGATTACTCTGGATGAAGGCAAGCTCTCGTTCATGGTCGGCGGCAAACGGGAAGTTTTCGAAAAAGTCCTGCCCTATCTTCACGCCATCGGTCCGAAGGCAACCTATGTCGGCGGCCATGGTTTGGCGGCATCGATGAAGATCGCAACCAATTTGAGCTTAGCCGTACAAATGCTGGCGTTCAGCGAAGGCTTGCTGCTCGCCGAAAAGAGTGGCATCGCGCGCGAAACCGCCGTCGAAGTATTATTGAATAGCGTCATGGCCTCGCCGATGGTCAAATACCGCGGCCCGTTCGTGCTGAACATGCCCGAGGAGGCGATCTTCGACGTCAACATGATGCAAAAGGACCTATTACTCGCCCTCGAGATGGGCCGCCAGCTCGACGTCCCGCTGCCAACCACGGCGATCACGAATCAGATGTTGACAACCACCCGCGCCATGGGTTTCGCTAAGAAAGATTTCGCCGTCATTTTTGAAGCGCTGGCGCGAATGGCGGGAGGGAAATAGTTTCGAGTTTCGGGTTTCGAGTTGAGGCCGGGGAGTTTTGGATTAACCCGAAACGCGGAACTCGGAACCCGAAACTGAACGCCGGCGAATAATGAGAAAATGGCTCACACGAAGAAAAAAACGGCTAAGCGATCGAACCGCGAAGCATCCGGCGTTCACGACGAGCGCTGGCTCCACTTCTATCGCCAGATGTTAAAGATTCGCCGCTTCGAAGATGAGGTGAATCAGCTCTACCTCGGCGCCAAGATGCCGGGACTCGCGCACTTGTATATCGGCGAGGAAGCGGTTGCCGTCGGCGTCTGCGAAGCGCTGCGCCAAGACGACTATATTACCAGCACGCATCGCGGCCATGGCCACTGCATCGCCAAAGGTGCGGCGCTCGATAGAATGTTCGCCGAGCTGCTCGGCAAAGAGGCCGGCTATTGCCGCGGCAAGGGCGGCTCGATGCATATCGCCGACCAGGACACCGGCAACCTCGGGGCTAACGCGATCGTCGGCGGCAGCGCCGGCATCGCGACTGGCGCTGCGTTGTCGATCAAGCTGCGCGGCACGGACCAAGTCGCAGTTTGTTTCTTTGGCGACGGCGCGTTGGGCCAAGGGCTGCTCTATGAATCGATGAACATGGCCGCCTTATGGAGACTTCCCGTGATATTTGTCTGCGAGAACAACCAATACACGGAGTACAGCCACTATCGCGAAACTACCGCGGGTGACGTGAAAGCGCGGGCCGCGGCGTTTGGCCTGCCTAGTCATTCGATTGACGGCCAAGAAGTGCGCACGGTTCATAGCGCAGCTCTCGACGCCGTCGCGCGAGCGAGACGGGGTGAAGGTCCGAGTTTTCTCGAATGCCAAACCTACCGCTTTCATGGCCATCATGTCGGCGATATCGACCGCGCCTATTACCGGTCCAAATCCGAAGAGGAAGAATGGAAATCAAAGCGCAACCCGGTGAAGCTGCTCGCCGAATGGCTAACCCAGAACAAATTGGCTGGCGCTGCGGTACTGGCAAAGATCGAAGAGGAAATATCGACAGAAGTTAAAACGGCCGTGGAGTTCGCCCTGAACGCGCCGTTTCCACCCGCGACCGAAGTGAGTGAACATGTCTATGCCTAGCTATTGCCGATTTTGCATTCGAATCCAAAATCGGCAACCCAAAATCCAAAATCATCAAGGGGTTTATATCTGAAGTGGCGACTGTGACTCAACAGAGTTTGGCAGTTGAGAAAAGCACCCGCGAGATCACCTTCGGCCAGGCCATTTACGAAGCCCTCGCCGAAGAAATGCGCCGCGATCCGACGGTATTCGTCATCGGCGAAGACGTCGCCGAAGCGGGCACGCCGTTCAAAGTTCTCTCTGGCTTGGTCAGAGAATTCGGCACCGAGCGCGTCATCGACTCGCCGATTTCCGAAGCTGCCATCGCCGGCATCGGCGTCGGCGCGGCGATGACCGGCATGCGCCCAATTGTCGACATCATGTTCGGCGATTTCATCACGCTGACGATGGACCAGATGGTCAATCAAGCGGCTAAGATTCATTACATGTCGGGCGGCAAGCTCAAGGTGCCAATGGTGTTGCGCACGACGCTTGGCGCGACGCGCCGTTCGGCGGCGCAGCACAGCCAGAGCTTGCACGCGTGGCTCAGCCACATTCCCGGCTTGAAAGTGGTCGTGCCGGCAACGCCGTACGACGCCAAAGGCTTGCTCAAGTCGGCCATCCGCGACGACAATCCAGTGGCTTTTTTTGAAGACAAGATGATGTACCAACTGAAAGGCATGGTGCCGGCGGAAGAATACTTGATCCCGCTGGGAGTTGCCGATGTGAAGCGAGCGGGCAGCGATATCACGTTCGTTGCCACGAGCAGCATGGTGCATGTCGCGCTCGATGCGGCGAAACTGTTGGAAGCCGAGCGGATCAGCGCCGAAGTCGTCGATATCAGGACAACCGTGCCGCTCGATAAACAGACCATTATCGAATCGGCGAGGAAGACTAGCCGCGCCATCGTCATCGACGAAGGCTACGAGCGCTACGGGGTGACTGCGGAGATCGCCTCAGTGATCGCCGATGGGGCATTCTACCATCTCGACGCGCCGGTCCAGCGCATGGGCGCGATGGATGTGCCCGTGCCGTTCTCGCCGGTGTTGGAAGATCAGACGGTGCCGACGCCAGAGGCGGTGGCGGCGATGGCGAAAATCTTGTGCGGGAAATGAACCATCCCGAAACTCTTAGGAGGGGAGGTTTCTCATGGGCCTTAAAACCTTCGGCCTAATGGCCGTCGACTGGGAAGAGCGAGTCAATATCGAGCGGCTGCGCCAGGAGCGCCTTGCGCGTGTGAAGAATGCCCTGAAGAGATCCGAGCTGGGTTCGCTGCTCTGCTTCGACATGAACAATATCCGCTACATCACCGCCACACACATCGGCACATGGGCGATGGACAAGCTAGTGCGTTTTTCACTCCTGCCGCAAGATGACGAACCGATTCTGTGGGACTTCGGTTCGGCGGCGCGTCATCATCAAATCTACTGCCCCTGGTTGGGCGAGCGCTCGCGCGCGGGGATTTCAACCTTGCGCGGCGCGACCAATCCGGGCTCTGGTTTGGCCGAGGATGTCGCCAAGAAAATAAAGTTGGAATTGGAAAAGCGCAACTTGCACAACGAACCAGTGGGCGTCGACGTGATCGAGATGCCGGTGCTGTTCGCGCTGCAAGCGCAAGGCATTAAGGTCATCGACGGCCAGCAGTTGATGCACGAAGTGCGAAAGATCAAGACACAGGACGAAATCACGCTGCTTAACACCGCCACCATGATGGTCGATGCCGCCTACGAAGAGCTGTATCAATTCATGAAACCCGGCGTGCGCGAAAACGAATGCGTCGGTGTGGTCAGCAAGACACTTTACGATTTGGGCTCGGAGCACGTCGAAGGCGTCAACGCGATCTCCGGCGAGCGCTGCAGTCCGCATCCTCATGTCTACACCGATCGCGTGCTCCGCCCCGGCGATCCGGCGTTCTTCGACATACTACACAGCTACAACGGCTACCGCACTTGCTACTATCGCACCTTTGCCGTGGGCAGCGCGTCGCCGGCAATGGTCGATGCTTACAAACGCAGCCGCGACTACATGGACGCGGCGATCAGCATCGTCAAGCCGGGTATCACCACCGCCGATGTCGTGAAGCTCTGGCCCAAAGCAGAAGAATTCGGCTTTGCCAATGAAGAAGCGGCGTTTGCGCTGCAATACGGCCACGGCGTCGGTCTCTCGATCTGGGAGAAACCGATCTTTAGCCGCCTGGTTTCACTCGATCATCCCGAGGTCATCGAGGAAGGTATGGTCTTCGCGCTGGAAACCTACTGGCCGGCGTCCGATGGCTGGTCGGCGGCACGATTGGAAGAAGAGGTCGTTGTGACGAAGGATGGCTGCGAAGTGATCACGCGCTTTCCGTCGGAAAAGTTGTTGGTGGCGGGAACGCATTATTTCACGGCGGGCGGCGAATTACCGAGTACGCGTGAAACGCAATCCAACTTGAACAACCCAGGAGCGCTGGACAGAGTGAAGGGCTAAGACGCTCAAATATTTCAAAGCGGACCATGGCAACCAATGTAATCATGCCCGCGCTCGGGGTGGCGCAGCAGACTGGCACACTTCTCAAGTGGCTTAAAGCCGAAGGTCAGAAGGTGACCAAAGGCGAGCCGTTGATGGAGATCGAAACCGACAAAGCGACCGTCGAGATCGAAGCAGCGGGATCCGGAGTTTTGTCGAATCTGACTGCGAAGCCGGGCGATCAAGTGCCGGTGGGGCAGACGATTGCGCTCATATTGGCGCCGGGGGAGACGGCGAGCTCTGCCGTGGCGCGCCCTCACCCTAACCCCCTTCCACAGAGCTCAGGACAGGCTCTCCCAGAGGGCGAGGGAACAAAACCAGCTCCAGTTTTCGAAGTGGCAGCCACTCCTATCTCACTCCCTCTCCCTCTGGGAGAGGGCGCATCAGTAGCGCTATCCAACGCTTCTAGCACAATCACTGGCCGGGTTCTCGCCTCGCCCAAAGCCAAACGCATCGCGAAAGAACAGGGAATCGACCTGAAGACGCTCCGCGGCAGCGGCCCCGCAGGCAGCGTGCTCGCCGCAGACGTGCTGCGTGCGCCGGCTGAATCAATTGACGCATCACCGACTCTAGCTACACAGATAGAGCCAAAGCTTATCCCCCTCACCCCGATGCGCCGCATCGTCGGACAGCGCATGACCCAGAGTAAACAAAGTGCGCCGCATTTTTACATCAGCATGGACATCGACATGACGGCGGTGGGCAAACTGAGAGGCGAAGGGAAAGAGCGCGGCGATGCAGTCATTCCCTCGATCAATGATTTCATTCTGCAAAGCTGCGCGCGTGCGCTGCAAGATTTTCCTGGGCTCAATTCGAGCTTCACCGAACAAGGAATCAAACAGCACGCCGACATCAATCTCGGCGTCGCGGTTGCCCTCGACGAAGGCCTGGTGGTGCCGGTGATTCGCAACGCCGATAGACTGAGCCTCTTGGAGTTAGCGCGGCAAAGCCGGCAGCTCGCTGAAAAGGCGCAAACGAAAAAACTTTTTCCACTCGATTATGAAGGGGGCACGTTCACCGTCTCCAACCTGGGCATGCTCGGCGTTGACTGTTTCACGGCGATCATCAATCCACCGCAGTGCGCGATTCTCGCCGTCGGCCGAGTGGCGCCGCGGGTGATTGCGGAGGACGGCATGTTTGCCATCAAGTCCATGGTGACGGCGACCCTCTCGGCTGATCATCGTGTGATCGACGGCGCGCTTGCCGCTCGCTTCTTACAGACGGTGAAGAGCTACTTAGAAACTGGAGCCATATGAAATCGTGCATTCGAAAGGAGCGTGCCATGAAGAAAATCGGCTTCTTGCTGCTAGCGTTTTGGTTGTCCTCCGCTCTCTCGCCTGCTTACGGACAAAAGGTTGAGCGGCTCAATTTCGTCGGCGGCCCGCCCGCCGGTGTGTTCGGCATCTTCGCCACCGGCATCGGCACCTATTTGTCGAGAACCGTGCCGAACCTAGACGTATCGATTACCGCGACGGGCGGCTCGGTGGAAAATCTGCGCCGGGTAAACAGCGCTGAGGCGGAGATGGGTTTGTCGTTTGCCTCCGACATTCATGAAGCGTTCTTTGGCCAAGAGCAGTTCAAAGGCAAACCGCTCAATAATATCCGCGCCGTTGGCCTGGTGTTTTTCGGTGTGGCCCACGCAATCACCTTTGCCGACAGCGGCATCCGCACCGCCGACGACTTGGCTGGCAAGCGCGTCGCCGTTGGCACGCCGGGTTCGGGAACCTTTGCCAGCGCCGAACGAGTTTTTCGTTCCCTGGGCATCTGGGACAAGCTCAATCGCATTCCTTTGCTCGGCGCCCAGGCCGGCGAAGCGCTGAGCGACGGCAAGGCCGACGCATTTTTCTGGACCGGTCCTGAGCCCGATCGGGTGACCATGGAAGCGGCAACCAAAAAGCCGATTCGTGCCATCGATATTTACACGCCGGCAACCAAGACTGATTTCTTTAAACAGTTTCCTTACTTCGCACGCTATGTCTTTGCCGCCAATTCCTACAAAGGCATCACCGAGGACACGCCAACCCTCGGCATACCGGTGATCTGGTACGTGCACAAGGACCTGGCGCCGGCACTGGTGCAGAAGATCACCGAAGCGGCCTATAACAAAGACGGCAACGCCCATATGCTCAAAGTGCATGCTGGCTCCAAGGACATGACCGCGCAGCGGGCGCTGCAAGGCGTGACCATCTCGTTGCACAAAGGCGCAGAGGATCATTGGCGCGCCGCCGGCATTCAAATCTCCGATGCGCTCCGCGCTAAATAATCTCCCTCATGTCGGAAGCCAACGCCGAAAAGCCGACGCTGCTGCGTGCCCTCGGCGGTCCTTGGGACCGCGCGCTGAAGCTCATCATGGGAGCGACCGCGCTGTATTACGTCTGGGCGTCCACCATCGGCGTCGTCTCGCTGCAGTACTATCGCGGCATCGCGGTGCTCTACAGCCTGGTGATTCCACTCTTACTTTACAAAGGCTGGCAAAGGGCGCCGGCGGCGCGGCCGGCATTTACTGATTTGCTGCTGGCCGCCGGGGCCACAATCAGCGTGATCTATTGGATGGCCGAGCATGAAGCGATGGCCTACCGCGCCGGCGATTACACATCGCTCGACGTTGCGATGGGCGCCGTCGCGCTGGTCATCGCCATCGAAGCAGCGCGCCGGGTGCTCGGCTGGGACATGGCACTGTGCGCCATCGTGCCAATCGCCTACGCGCTGTTCGGCAGTTACCTGCCCTACATCGTCGGCCACCGCGGCTATTCGATGCGCCGCGTGATCGAATATGTTTATCTCACCTCCGACGGCATCTTCGGCATCATGGCCCAGGTCTTGGCCGAATACATCATTCCGTTCGTCGCCTTCGGCGCATTCCTGGAGCGCGCCGGCGTGGCGCAATTTTTCGTCGACATCTCGCTTGCCAGCCTCGGCCGTGTCGCGGGCGGGCCGGCGCAGGCTTCGGTGGTTTCCAGCTTGCTCATGGGCACGATCAGCGGCAGCCCGATCGCCGAGACAGTCACCAAAGGCTCGATCACCATCCCGCTCATGAAGCGCGCCGGCTTCCCCGGCCACATCGCTGGCGCGGTGGAAGCCGCGGCATCTACCGGCGGCGCGATCATGCCGCCGGTCATGGGCGCCGGCGCGTTCATCATGTCGGAGATGACCGGCATTCCTTATCTGGAAATCATCAAAGTCGCGGCGATCCCCGGCATTCTTTATTTTCTCTCCGTTGGCGTGATGGTCTATTTCGAGTCGCGCAAGTTGGGCCTCAAGGGTTTTGCCAAGGAAGAGCTGCCGCGCACGGCGGAGGTTTGGCGCCGCGGCTGGTATTTGCTTTTGCCGATCGCCGTGTTGATCGCGGTGATGATCGCCGGCTACTCGCCCCAGTTGGCGGCGCTCTACGGCATGCTCTCAACCATCGCTGTCAGTTGGATCCGCCCAGAAACCCGCATGGGCCCGGCGCGAATCTGGCAGGCCCTGGTCAATGCCGGTAAGAACTGCGTGTTCGTCGCCGCCCTCACCGGTTGTGTCGGCGTCCTGATCGGTGTGCTCTCGCTGACGGGAATCATCATTCGTTTTCCCTACATGCTTATTGAGCTCGCCGGCCAAAGCGTTTTGATCACCATCGGCCTGATCGCGATCGCGACTTTTGTCCTGGGCTTGCCGCTGCCCATCACGGCGACCTATCTGGTGGTTGCCGTCGTCGCCGTGCCGGCGCTGCTAAAGCTCGGCGTGCCCATGCTATCGGCGCATCTGCTGATTTTTTGGCTTAGCCTCGACTCCAACATAACGCCGCCGGTGGCGATGGGGCCCTTTGCCGCCGCGGCCATCGCCCAGGCCGATCCGATGAAGACCGGCTGGAGCTGTTTTCGCTTCGCCAAGATTATCTACGTCATGCCGCTGCTGTTCGCCTACACGCATATTTTGCTTACCGGCACGCCGGGGCAAAACATCGCCGCCATCGCCTCGGCCGCCCTCGGCACGATCCTGTTTTCGATCGTCAGCACGGGTTTCTTTTACGTGAAAATAAGCTTGATCGAATGGCTGCTGTTGGCGGCCGCCACGGCACTGGCCTTTGTGCCATCGTTAATGACGGGTCTTAGCGCGTTGGCGATCTTCGCCGCTGTCTTCGTATGGCAACGAAAACGCGCGGCGAGTTTAAGCGCGGCCGCCCCACTTAGCGAAAGCGTCGCAAAATGAAGCCTCCTACCGGCCAGTCTCCCAATCGAGTGAACCGAGTTCGGAATTAACGCGGAACCCGGAACACGGAACTTTGAACCCAACCTATGGCCTATCAAGATTTGCAAGCATATCTGAAAGCTTTAGAATCCGCCGGCAAGCTGCACTGGATCGAGCAGCGCGTCGACCCGGCATGGGAAGTCTCGGCAATCACGCGGCACACCTTCGATAGCTACAGTTGGAACGACCGGCCGGCGTTGGGCTTTCGGCGCGTCGGCGATTGCCCAGTGCCGCTTGTCATCGGCGTTATCGGCGGCTCGCCGGCGATTTATGCGCACGCGCTCTCAACGACCGTGGAGAAAATTCCCGAGGTTTGGGAACAAGGTCAGCGCCGTCCCATCGATCCGGTGCTGGTAAAATCAGGGTTGTGCAAAGAAATCATTCTTCGCGGTGGCGATGTCGACGTGTTGTCATTGCCGCAAGTGGTCTGGACGCCGAGCCAAGATCCCGGTCCATATATTACGGCGCCGGTGGTTATCACAACCGACCTTGAAACCGGCCGGCGCAACGTCGGCACCTACCGCGTGCAGATGAAAGCGAAAACCCGAGTAGGCCTGTACGTCGGCGGCACGCAGCATGCGGCCAAACATATCCGGCAGTATGAAGCGGCAAAAAAGGACATGCCGGTCGCCATCGCCATCGGTATGGACCCGACCATCGTGCTTTGCTCGATCAGTAAATTCGCCTACGGCACCGACGAGTTGGCGGTTGCCGGGGGCTTGCGCGGCGAGGCCGTGCCTTTGGTGCAGTGCGAGACTGTCGATCTACAAGTGCCCGCTAATGCCGAGATCGTCATCGAAGGAGTTCTCCGCGCCGGCTACCGCGAACCAGAAGGCCCGTTCGGCGAATTCTCCGGCTACATGAGTCCGGGCGGCCAGCAGCCGGTAATCGACGTAACCTGCATCACGCGGCGCAAAACGCCGATCTTTCATTCGTTCCTGAGTCAGATGCCGCCGAGCGAATCGAGCTGCATCCGCAGTCTCAGCCGTTCGGCCGCGTTGTGCCACCACTTGCGCAACGTGCTTGGCCTGCCGGTCAAAGACGTTCACTTCACCGAAGCGTGCGGAGCGAGCGGCATGCTGGTGATCTCGATGACGAAAGAATATCCCGAGCAAGTCAAAGAGGTCGCTTGGGGTGCCTGGTCGCTGATGAACAAAGAAGGCAAGTTCACCGTGGTCGTCGACGACGACATCGACGTGCGCAACCCGTTTCAAGTCGAATGGGCCATGGGCTTTCGCGCCCAGCCGGCGCGCGACACTTTTATGGTCAGCGGCGTGGTTCCCTCCGGTGTCGATCCATCGACTGCCCCCGCCGATATCCCGCAGCACGACCCGCGGCGCCGCACCGGCAGCAAAATCTTGATCGATGCCACCCGCAAACATCCCTATCCACCCGCGGCGCGCGTGCCAAAAGAGTTCATCGAGCGGGCGAAGAAAAAGTGGGCCGAGTACGGTTTCAAACCATAAGCCGGCAAGCCGGCTGGCGGCCGCTAAACTCACATCCAAGATTTGGCTATATACTCGCGACCGCTGGTAGACCCCAAGAGAGGAAAAGAACATGAGCCAAGCCGGCATTGCCACGAAAGCCGCCAACCGTAAAGAATCTGATCTGGCCGCCACCATTCTGCGGGTGGCGTGGCTGGCGATCCTCCTGGGTGTCGGAATGGAGTTGCTGCTCCTGATCGTCGCCGCCTTTCGTAGCCAAATCCCGGGCATCGAGCCCATCATCGCGGGGCTGGTGCAAAAGGTCTCATGGTCGGGTCTGGTGTGCACCGGCCTGGCCTTTGGCAAGGCGGCTTCGAACAGCAATCCGGGCTGGATGGCGCTTGCCGGGCTATTCTCAGCTCCCACCGCGTTTAGTGTCGCGCGCGCCCTACACAAAAGCACGGCCCACGCGTTGAAAGCTGCCGAGGGTGGAGCCGCAGCGGCCTTCCCACTTTTGATCGCCGGTTTAAAGGGATTGGAGTACGCCGCCCTCGGACTGATTCTCGGCTGGGTCGGCAAACGTTTTGGACCGAGCTTGATGGCCTACGGCAGCACTGGCTTAGCGATCGGCGTCGTGTTTGGCACGCCCATCGCCGAACTCGCGACACCGGGCGGCTTTGGCTCGGCAAAGATCATCCCGGTGCTGGTCAACGAGGTCCTGTTTCCCGTCGGTTGCTCGCTCGCTCTCTATGCCGCCGAAGCCATCGGCAAGAAAGCCGCGGCGGCTCATGAGCCGCCCGACGACGATTAGCGAAAACGCTCCGCCGCTTCGGTCCAGCATTACTTTTTTCTATAATGTCCCATCATGTGGTCGTCTCGCTCGATCGGGCTAGCGCTGGCAGCCGTGGCACTGCTCGTCGCACCGGCGCTCTGGTTGTGGTCTATATCGGCTCCCGCGCCGGGTAGTGCACCGTTACAGGTCGTGCGTGCTTACTTGCGAGCACTACAAGCGCGCGACTTTCATCAAGCCTATCGCCACATATCGACCCTCGACCGCCAAGCCCGCGACGAAGCGAGTTACTTGCGCGCGCAGGAAAGCAACCGCGGCTTCGCACTGCGCCTGGCGCGCAAAGCGGCGTCCTACGGCTCGGTCCATTTGCGACGATACACGGTCGATGCAGCCGGGCTGGCCGAGATCGGCGTCGCCTATCGCTTTCCGTCCTTGGACGAGCTGACACCTCTTTATCGCAGCGATGCGGCGCGATTGAATCAACTCAGCCGACACGAGCAAGGAGAAATTTTTCAACAGCTCGAAAACCGCCAACGCGAAGGCAAACTTATTTCTGTTGAAGGCCAAGAAAATCTGCGATTGACCAAGGACCCCACCGGCTGGAAAATCGTTCTTGGCTGGGCTCAAGGATTACCCGTCAAGCTTAGCGTGATCACGGACTCCAAAGAGATCGAGGGCCGGCTGGCGCAAAGCGAAATCGTGGTTAGCGGCGAAGAACCTTTCCAAGTGTACTTGACTCTAAGAAACCACGGCACGCGCGCCCAGCGCGCAACTCTCTTGCACCGAGTAGAACCGCCATCTCTCGGTGAAGAACTGGCCATGATTGAGTGCGGATTGAGCCGGCCGGTGACGCTTGCGCCGAAGAGCGAACGCGAATTCGCCATGGCTTACTTGCTTGGCGCCAACGCGCGGCAGAGCGCCAAAGCGCTCGAGCTGAGCTATCGCATCGAGACTAGCCTTGCGCCGTAATTGGGTCCGCCACGACCGCCAGCCCCAGGTAATTTCAGGCTAGCGAGGCGATACTTTTTATGTTTAATTATCTTGGCCGTACAGCGACCGTTGATTGCAATCGTTGAGGAGAGATCCGATGCCGCATAAGCGCGCCAACTATTTTGCCGGTTTCGCCATCGCGCTAGCGTTGATCGCCACCATACATCCGACGCGCGCCCAAGATAGCATCTTCGACAATAAACAGATCGTTCCTTTCGTGCCATCGCCGCAGGAAGTTGTCGACAAGATGATCGAATTGGCCGGCGTTAAAGCCGGCGACGTCGTCTACGATCTCGGTTCGGGCGACGGCCGCATCGTCATCGCCGCCGCCAAGCGCGGCGCGCACGCCACCGGGTTTGAAATCGACGGCGACCTAGTAAGAAAATCCGAAGAGAACATTCGCGCCGCCGGCGTGCAAGACCGCGCGCACATCAAGCAACAAGACATTTTGACGGTCGATCTTTCGCCGGCATCGGTGCTTACCATGTATCTTTTGCCCGACGTCAACCTCAAGCTCCGCCCCAATATTCTGAGTCAGCTCAAGCCCGGCTCGCGAGTGGTGTCGCACTCGTTTAACATGGGTGACTGGGAACCCGATCGCACGGAACGTGTCAACGGTCGGATCATACATCTCTGGACCGTGCCAGCCAAAAAGCCCTAAACGTCTCGTCATGCTCCGTTTCCCCGCTAAAATCCGCGGCATCCGCGGCGCTGTCGCAGTCGCTCTTCTCACGGTCTGCGTTCAGTCCGCAGACGCGGCGGAATCTCCTGGCGAACTGGGCACAATTCATCAAACTCTGGAACGCTACCTGCACGCGACCTACGCGCGCGATTTCAAAAACGCCTATGCTCACATAGCCGCGCAAGATCAGCGTCTAAAGGATCAGCGGACTTTTGTTCGCGAGCGCGGCAGCTTCGCGGGGTTCGCTTTGGAAACCGCGCGCCGGCTCGCTGTCTATATGGAAACGAGTTTGCTCGAACATCG